>Ga0206870_1132_pt1 | contig 18303 bp, 17 predicted proteins | sample Alteio_BWOrgCont_36_FD_152620 | JGI IMG/M metagenome (GOLD analysis project Ga0206870, IMG submission 152620) | Enriched cells from forest soil in Barre Woods Harvard Forest LTER site, Petersham, Massachusetts, United States -... | ecosystem: Environmental > Terrestrial > Soil > Temperate forest >... | reverse complement strand
GCGCGTCTGACTGTGACAGGGTTCGCGGAACACGTCCTCGCGGGCAATCTCCGACCGGCAGGAAAGCTTCTTGCTCACTAAGATGACGAGAAGGACTTTTCTCTGAAGAAGTTTCGCCGTGGCCAATATTTCGGGTACAAGTTCGGGTATGAGAAGCAACCTGCGCTGGCTGCCTCATTTGTAGCCATGCTCGGCATGAAGTCAGCCTTGCTCGATGCCGTTACACACGACTTACACACGCCCCCTGACTTCGATACGCGCTGCGGCTACAACGTTGTACAAGGCTCAACGAACAGGTCAGACTCTCGATTCAGATCTCGCCAAGGAACTCGTCGAACTGTGGACGGTGAGAGCTTGCATCTTGACCAAATCATCAGCAGCTTTATGGAATTTGCCAGAATCGAGGCGGGCACTCCAGGGCGGCGTCGTGAGGCTTTACAACTTTTCTCTGAGCACATCCTGCATCATCGTCTTCTCCAGCGTCAGCTCCGCGACCAGTTGCTTGAGCCGTGTGTTCTCGTCGCGCAGCTGCTTCATCTGGCGGGCCTGATCTACCTGTAGGCCAGCATACTTCGCCTTCCAACGATAAAACGTCTGCTCGCTGATCCCTACCTTGCGGATCAACTCCGCCATTGGCACTCCCACCTCAGACTGCTCCAGAACCGACACAATCCGCTCCACAGAAAACTTCTTCTTCATCGACAAATCCTCGAGCCCTCAAGGGCTGGTTTTTGCCGAAATACTAACCATCAAGATGGATCAGCTATCTTCGGGCCCATCACAATCAGAAGGTGATGGCTGCCTTCAACTGGACGAGACGAGGAGAAGCGTCGCCACCGAGGAACGAACCCAGGATCGACGTCGGCGTGTTAACCAAAGTCTGTATCGAACCAAAGTTCGAATTGTTGATGTCGTTGATCGGAGGTCCAAAGTTCGGGTGATTGAAGAGGTTGAAGAACTGAGCTCCAACCTGAAGGTGACCAGCATCCAGGTGTGGAAGAGGAAGCCTGAAACCCTTCAGAACACTCAAATCAGTATCGGTGTAGGCAGGGCCAACCGTCTGGTTACGACGTTGCTGTCCGAATGCCGTCGGGTCGATGTAATTGCCAGGCGTGGCGATAGCGCATGGATTGGCCGTTATGCCGGTGGCGTTGTTGAAGACTGCACCTCCGCCGCAGCTTTTAACGCCTTGTACCTGTTGCGCGAAGAAACCGCCCGTCTGATAGTTGGATGCCGTTACAGCAGTATCAACAACTGTGAATGGGAAACCGGTATGGTGAAAGACCGTACCGCTTGCCTGCCAACCATCCGTCAGCACCTTTGGACCACCGAAATAGGGCAGCACAAAGACATACGAAGCAGTGAAATTCTGCCGTACATTGTAGTCTGCATTTCCATAGTTCTGACTGATATTATTCGGGTTTACAGGAGTCAGAAAATCGGTGCCAGCAGGGCCTAAGTCCAGGATGCCACCGTTCGAGATCTCATCCAGGGCATGACTCCAGGAGTAGTTGAAGTTGAGCGTCAGCAGCTTTGTATGACGCGAGACACCGACGATAAGACCGTTATAGTTCGAACTCGCCCCATTACTAACCTCTGTAGCTGCGCCAAAGGAGCCATTCGGAATGGTAGCTGGAAGGCCAGCAAAGTTGATCGGCGTTACTCCGTTGTAACCGGGGCTGCCATTGTTGGCGCCGTATGCGTTCACCCCTGTATTCTCGACAGGTTCATGATATCCATGATTGCCCACGTAGGCGATAGACAGAACTGTTTGTCTCTTGCTGTCAAGGGCTTGCTCAACCTGAAAGCTGTACTCCTCGTAGGTCGGGTAATGGAGCTTCCCGATTGCAGTGACAATCCCCGGCGCGGAAAAGTTGGGAACGGTCGAGAGCGTGTCGAAGCTTGCGCCGTTCGCAAACCCCGCTTGAAAGGCCTGGTTTGAGGCGGATGCCACATTCTGACCGCTCAACGGATTGCCGGGATTTGGACTGATAAAGTTGCCGTTCAACTCAGGTCCAAGCAACGTGAATCCGACATTGGTAGGTGCATTATTCAGGAAGCTGTCCGCCACAGTCGCTGGAAATACGTCTGTGAACAGACCAAAGCCGCCGCGAACGATTGTGCTGCTACCTGCACCAAACGGCGAGAAGGAGAAGCCAACACGCGGATTGGCCGATATTGCCTGGAACCCAGGGAACGCCTGATGCCGTCCACTAGCTAACAGAGTTGTATAGGGCGTTGTCGTGCTGGGGTTCAAGGAAGCAAAGGATCCGTTGGTATAGGAGAAGCAGTTCGTACCGCAGACCGGGTTTGAGTTGTGCTCAAAACGAATTCCTGCGGTGACACTTAAAGTTGGAGCAGGCTTCCAGGTGTCCTGGGCATAGGCTGCAAGGTTATAGAGGGCTACCGGTTGGGTGTGCCGTAGCGGAAATTGCTGGATATATTGTTCCAATCCGTTTCCGGCTGCGAAGTCCCCGTTCTCGTCAGCGAGAGCCAGGGAAGTGGTTTCAATGGAGGGGCTATAGTCCGTCACATCGTCACGCCGGAAATAACCACCGAACTGGAAACTATGACGACCGTGTGTGATGCTCACGTCGTCGGTGAACTGATAGTTCGTCACGTTGCGGCCCTGGGGAAACTCGAAGTCTTCACCACCGAGTGTGGTAAAGTTCCCGCCAAAGGGGATAAAGTCGAGCGTGTAGGGAACAAGCGCATTCGCAGCGGCCAGGTTAGTGTTCGTAAAGACGGCACTATACCAGATCACTCCAAAGAGGAACTGGTTGCTGATGTTCGGGTTCACTACATGAGTTTCTCCAAGGGTCCCCTCAAACGAAGGCTGAGGACTATCGGCATTGAAGATGGGATTAATGGGATCGGTGAAGGTTGCCTGTACACCCTTATCCCATTTGAAGTGGCCAAAAGCCGTGTCCTTGTCGGCAAGCTTCAAATCCACCCGGGAGGTAAGCAGGAACTCGTGCGTGAAATTTCCTTGTGTAGAGGTATAGACCACGGCATTCGGGTCGATGGGAGACTGTGTTGCCGTCGCATAGCCGGGAGCGTTCTGATAGACGCTGAATAACTGCTTGTAAAACTGCTGGTCGATGGCTGGAGCGCCGGCAATTGCGTTGGCAATATATCCCGCGTTTGGGGCAAATACGGTCTGGGAGGTCGGCAGAACAATTCGCAGGCCTTCGTAGTCGACGAAGAAGAACAGGCGGTCCTTGATGATCGGACCTCCGAACCTTGTACCAAACTGATTGACGTTATCGAAGCTTCGCGGGGTCAACGTTGGAGTCTGATTTCGAAAATAGCTGTTTGCGTTCAGTACCCTACCGTTCCACTGGTAGACCGCGTTGCCATGGAACTTGTTCGTCCCGGAAATCGTAACCTCGTTCACCTGAGCACCGCCGAGGCCACCATAATTCGCACTATAGGCGTTCGAGGTAACGCTCACCTCCGAGACCTCGTTGTTGCCAAGCAGCAGATTCGATGCCCCAGAGTTACTCAGGTTCAGAAATGGGTCATTCTCATAAGAGCCATTCAAGGTGAAGGTATTCGAGACGGCGGGAAGACCGAAGACGGAGAAGTTTCCGTTACCTCCAGCAACGTTCATGACCGCACCTGGAGAAACCTGGGCCACAAACGTCAAATCGTTTCCAGGATTAGGCAGGTTTGCTACCTGCTCTTGCGAGATCGATGTAGAGAGGTCAGCATTTTCTGTATGGAGCAGCCCTGCATCAGTCGTAACCTCGACTGTCACACTGTTTGAGCCAACTTTCAATTTTGCGTCGCCAGACGTAATCTGACCGACGGCTACAGTCACCCTGGTCGAGGCCGTCTCAAAGCCGACCGCGCTAATAACTACGCCATAAACGCCGGGTTGCAGCAGGGGAGCACGATAGGAGCCATTGCCATTCGAGGCCAGAACTTGTTTGAGACCAGTATCGTTACTGGTCACGACGATTTTCGCGTTGGGAATAGCCGCGCCCGATGAATCCGTAACAACTCCTACGATATCTCCGGAGGTTACGCTCTGAGCGTGAGCTGATGGGGAGAGTATGGACAGCGTGGTAATGGCACCGAAACCCAGTGCCACAATCAGGGGAGTGGAACGCCAGGCGCCTACAAAGATTTTTTTACTCGTGTGCGCTACGCCCCTGCCAGCCAGAGATGGACCGCCAATCGGCGTAACCAATAGCCCTTTCAGTTTCAAATGCATACTGTTCTCCTTGAGTATGAACAAACCACCTGCGTACACAGAAGAGCTTCATAAAATTCGCCTCATCCTTGGAGAGATGTATGGTGGGGAACAACAAATCCAGACATGTCGCGCTTAACTGCAGCGCCCTCGAAATATCTCCCTAAATAAAATTGAACTGTTGGAAATAAATGGAGGCGCATCCATTCGACTGGAAGGAAGTGATTCTCAAACCTATTTTTCGGCACCGATGAATCCTTATTTGTCCGCAACCATGAATCCTAGCCTTTCGGCAACTATGAATGTGTCGCCGAAAGGTCTTAAGTTTGTTAGTAGGTTGTCAGAATGACGCAGTCCGTCGGAAAGATCACGAGATCTGAGTTCACCAGTTCACCGAACATGCGTGCTGGGAGAAGCTCGCCAGCGCATGAGGAAGTCAACCATTAGACTCGTTCATGAACAAGGGACGCTGCTTGGCACTGGGGCTGCCGTGCACTATTACGAGAGTTTCCCAATCAAGGCTCATCCACAGAGAGCAAGAAGGAGACAATCAATGCGGACGGTAGTTCGATTGTTGGCTATCCTGCTCATCGCAGGAGGAGTCGTCTGGATACTACAAGGCATCAATGTACTGCCGGGAAGCTTCATGAGCGGGCAGATCCAGTGGGCCTACCGCGGCGCCATCGCGACTGTCGCCGGGCTGGTGGTCCTCCTAATCACGTTTCGCCGCAGGCGGATTCGGTAACGCTTAGAGGCCGTTGCGACAAGGGACTGGACGAAGCAGAGGCATGGCTTGCCGGGGAGACGGCCAGTTACAAGAGAGATCTACCCATCGAAGCGATGTCAATCGGATCCGAATCTGCGGCACAACATGCGATAGGATATCGAGCTTTGCAGCTCACGAGCCTTGCTCTCACCCTCTGCAAGCGGGATGGAGTCGATGCGATCATTCTCGCGGAACTGACCTCGCATCGCTCTTCAACGATAGAAACATCGAGTTCCCTATATATCGAGTGTGCGGCGCTGCACCCCCCGGGGCGATCATGCAGGAGATGCTCGGGCGGAAGGGCTCTGAGTCCGGCAAGCCAAGATCGTCGTGGAAACGTCCCGCGTATTAGTGCATCACTAAAGAAAGCAAATACCAGAGGGCCTTCCCAAAAGAAGGCCCTTTCGGCTTTTCTGGTTAGAAGTTATTCGGTTTCGTTGCTTACTGCTAAGGTGCCTACGTCGCTTCCGTTGCCAGCAGAGAAGACCGCTTGCACCGAAAAGGTGTCGTTCTTCCCGCACCCCGGGGTGAACGAGATCGGCACCTCAACCGAGCCTGTCGATGACGGAGCAATCGGTCCCACCGGAAGCGGCATCGGCAGCAGAACGCTTGCCCTGCAGCCATGGTTGCCCGTATTGGGAACAATTGTGAAGCTGTTCAGCAGCGTCTGTGTCGCGGCCGAGTTGCCTCCATTGGCCAGCGTAACCTGCCACAGGCGCAGACCCGCAGGTCCGGCTTTGCGGGTAACCGCACCACTCAGGTCCGGAGTGCCCACTATAGGAGCAACAGTAATGCTGTCCAGCCCCGGAGCAAATCCACCCGCATTAGGGTTACCAAACGAAATAGTGTTGACCCCGGCATGGAGCTGCACCGGAATGACGAGGGGCTGTGGGTCGCTGAAGGTGCTGCCGTTAAGGTCAAGTTCGATCGGCGTCCCATTGTTGACCGTTGCGAAGAAAGTGCGTGGACCCTGCGTGGCATAGTCCACCTCAAGGTCGTACATGCCGCTCTCACGAACAGTCACATTATTAAATGTCACGCTATTGCCCGCTCCTGCTCCAAAGCTACCGACAATCGCACCTCCCGAGCAATACGGACATCCGCCCACGCTGGCCGTTCCAGTCAGTGTCGCGGCCTCGGCCTCATAGGTAGTGGATGCACTGGGGATCGCGTCGCCGTTCCCACGGATAATAATGCGGTCGAGTCCCGGCGCAAAGGTCCCGGCATTACCGAAGGTGATCGTGTTGAGCCCCTTCTTCAGTGTGACCGGAACAGTGGTGGAAGTCGGAAGGCTGAAGCTGCCTCCGCCCAGGTTCAGCGTCGCCGATGGCCCGCCGTTGATGCTGTATTCATACGCGCGTGGGTCTTCGGTGAGGTAATCCACCTCCATGAGGTAAGTTCCAGCGCGTGGGGCCTCCACATTGTTGAAGGTGACGGTATCCGTGCCCGGAGCGCCACCCAGAAATCCGGCTTCGGCTCCCCCTGAGCAGGCCGAGCAGTTGCTCACAGTAGCGGTTCCGGTAAAGAGGCCCGACTCACCCTCGTAAACATTCCCCTCCCGCTCCGGAACGCTGCCCACGCGCCGAACCTTGAGCACGCGCGATCCATGGCCTACCAGAACCGTGCTGAAACTGTTGGAGAAGCCGCCCAAGTTGATCCGATTCCACACATCGCGCACGCTAGTGGCAGTGGCAAAACCGAGGTCGCTCCAGCTCACCGTCACCCTGGCAGGAAAGGCATTCAGGTTGAAGAGCGCCACATATTCATATCCGTCATCCGTATCAGAGGCCCAGACTGGCGTGAAGCCGCCACGCACCTGCGTAGCCGGATGCCCCAACTGATCAATCGCGATAACCTCATCGTTGCTCAGGGCTGACTTGGCAAAGCTGTCCAGCTTCGTCAGGTCGCCGCCCAAATACATCGGCGCATTCACCATGGCCCAAAGTGTGATGGCCGACTGCTTCTCATCCTGGGTAAGACCATCGAGTGTGCCGTCGCCCACGTCCAGCGTATCCAGATCGTTCCAGCCCATTGTCGGACCCGCATTATGCTCCCAGCCTACGGCCTCATACTCGCGTAGAACAACGTGTGGCCAGTCAGTCAGCGTGGCGCAGCCGCCTTCGCATTCAATGTCCTGGTCGATGCGGCGCGCATTCGAGAACTGCTGCCATGTACTCAGGAAGTCTTGGTCGATATCCCACGAGACCGTCAGCCAGATAGGCCGTCCGCTCTGTGCAATGGCCTTCGACCATGCTTCTACGTCGGGACGATCATCAATGGCAAGGCTATCGACATCTGAGCCCGGAGCCACCGAGTCCAGCTTGATGAAGTCAATGCCCCACGAGGCAAAGAGATCTACAATCGAGTTGATATATTCCTGCGCGCCCGGCTTGGTGAAGTCGATCTTATCGTGGAAGGGATTGGGTGGCGGAGCCGCAAAGGTATTGCCCTGCGCCAGCGGAATGGCGACAATCTGCTGCGTCGTGTAAGGCGTTCCAAGAATAGGAAAGTTACCGTCAACCGCCGGCTGCTCAATGCCGGGAATCCAGTAAATACCCGCCTTCTGGCCATTCGCGTGGATGTGATCAATCAATGCCTTAATGTCAGGGAAGTTCGGAGCAGCGGGAATCGGGCGGCCGTTCGCATCAAAAGTGGACATCCATCCTGAGTCGATATTGATGTATTGGAAGCCATGCTGCTGAAGCCCCGAGGCTGCCAGGGCATCTGACTGCGCCTGAATGTTGGTCTGCGTAAGAAAACTGCTGTTGATGGTCTGCTCGCTGAAGGTGCTCCAGCCAAGATAGGGTTTCTGTCCTACGCCGTTCACCTGCGCCTGTGCGGGTGAATGCGGAAAGAGCATTCCGGTCGCGCCTAGGAATAGGGAACAAATGTATTTGCGAGTCTGGAACGAACCAAAACCGCAAAGCCTGGTCTGCATGGGGTTGCCTCCTGGCAATTCGTACTCAGGTGAAGTGGGGTTTGACGTATGCACTCATACTAGCGGTAACGTAAACGAGATAGTGGATCTTCAGATTAAGCACCCCGAATTTAGATTTGCCCTTTTACGTCTGTCAAGAAAAAGAATGTAATTTCTTTGTTGAAGAAAAATCCCTGTAGATATGGATATCTATACGCTTCCCTTTCATGCGCTGCTGAAAGAAGAAAAACTAAAGGCGTACCTTCAGAAGGTAGTGCAAATATCTGTGTACGTTAACGAAAATTAACCCACACATTATGGTCGATGGCGGCTTCTCTCTGGTCTAGAGAGAGTGTGTCTCACACTTTGAAAGGGAAACGATGCCCACTGTAGACCAGGGATTTGGCCGCTCGCTGCGATTGATTCGAACGAAGGAAATGCAATACTAGAGGCGTTATAGCGCAGGGTTTTCGGGTACAGGTTCGGGGACAGACGTCAGTTCGCCCTAATTTCGGCAAGAGACGCTAAATTACAGGTGGCAATGGGTTTAGCTGGTTCGCTAATTTTACGCTCGAATGCGCTTATTTATCATAGACTTACGGTATTCTCAGGAAACTCAAAATCCGTCGGAAGCAATTCAATGGGGGTACGATTCCCCCTGTCGGCATCATCTAAAATACCAATATCCTGTTGAATCATAGGCTTGCCGCGCTCGTTAGTGCGCTGTGCTTTGGGTGCTTTTTGGGTCGACGCTGCTCTAAGGTACGAGTTCAGGTACAGTGCGCATCCACTGTCGTTTCAATATCTTGGCTCCGCTAGTGACGGACTTTATTTCTGCTGATTATCCTTATTTACGCCAGATTACGGAATGCGCAGCGGACTTGGTAATCGGTTCGCTTGAAAGACGTTTCCTGCGACGTATGAGCCACCGTTTATGGCTCTACATAGAGTCCGATCTTCAGATCTATGGCGTTCGTCGGAGAAAGAAGCCATGGCGTCTCGTTTCAATGATGCTGCATGGCGAGTCGAAAGAGCGCTGGTCCGTATCTATGGATCAGACCCTGAAGTAGCAGAGCGATGATAAGGCCATAGCAGAATGACAAACGGTGACTTGTCATTTGGCTGCTGAGAAGTTCGTTGGTCTCAAGAGAGAGCTTTCGATTTCGAAGATCAAAAGGCCGTTCTCCTCTGTCGATTTACGGATGGCCAGCCATTCAGCGTCTGACTCAAACGCAGCCCACTGTTCTTGGCGCTGTGCAAGCGACTTCCATGCAAGCAGATAAGTGAGTTGTTCCGAGCGACCAACGATTGTCGTCCAGAACCCGACTTGCAGGAAGCCATAGCGGACCATTATCGGCAAGGTTTGATGTTCGAAGCGTGTCAGCAGGGCCGCCATGCGGCCCTGCACGACTCTGTAAACACGAAGCTCGTAGATCATGTGCTCTCCTGACAATTCGTTCGTGGTGCGACGGTGTTCGATTACGTCTTGCGATGCTTGATTCATGATTTTTTTCTCCCGTGATTGCTCGGTGTCTAGACGTGCAGTACTGTTGCGCCGACGGTGCGTCGCTGTTCGAGTTGCTGATGTGCGTGGACCAGTTGATTAAAGCGATAGATTTTCGTTGGGTCGACCTTGAGGATTCCCGACTGTATGGCGTGGAAGAGATCGGCTGAGGATGCAGCGAGAGCTTCCGGGGTGTTGTTGTAGTGCGGCAAAATTGCCCACGTCAGATACAGCGCTCGGGGTGCCAGCTCAAATGGCTTGATTGGTTCCGGAAAACCCGAGGCGTTGCCGAACTGAACCAGCGTGCCGCGGGGTCTCAGTACCGCGAGTGAGCCCCGGAACGTATCCTTGCCGACCGAGTCGTAGACAGCCTTTACTCCCTGGCCACCAGTCAACTCGAAGGTGCGTTCTACGAAGTCTTCCGTGCTGTAATTGACTACCGCTGTGCAGCCCGCTTGGAGAGCGATTTGCGCTTTCTCCGCAGTCGATACTGTTCCAATCACGTGAATCCCAAGCGATCTTGCCCACTGCGTGAAGATCTGACCCACTCCACCAGCTGCAGCGTGGTACAGGACGGTATCTCCTTCGTGGAGTTGAACGGTTTCCTTCAGCAGGTAACGTGCTGTCAATCCCTTGAGCAGGCTGCTGGCGGCCTGGTCGTCTGTTACTCCATCGGGAATTACGGTGAGGCGATCATCAGGATAGAGACGCACCGTCGTGTACGCACCGAACGCATCGGCGTAGGCGACCCTGTCCCCAACCTTCACCAGCGTCACGTTCGGGCCAACCGCCTCGACGACTCCGGATGCTTCGTCACCGATGATCGCTGGAAACTCCGGGACCGGTAGTGTTCCGCGGCGATAGTAGATGTCTACAAAATTGAGACCGATGACGGTGTTTCGCACCAGAACCTCGTGACCGACGGGACCAGGAACATCCATGGTCTCGAAACGAAAGACATCGGGCTCTCCATACTCGTAGATACGTGCAGCTGTTGCTTTGGTCGACATAGTTTTCCTCCAAACGTGTAAGTGTGTCCCGGTGTTGTCGCCAGACTGGAGACAGCACCGGTCAAAGTCACAAGTTGATGCGTTTACCTGTTTCGGACGAATCTTGAATCTGCTCGAAGAGCTGCTGCTGCCAGACCGCATCGTGGAATGTCGGAACGGCTTGTGTTCCACTGGCCAGATCTCTGCTCAACGCCACATACAAGTCGCCGAGTTCCGCTACGCCTGTCTGTAGGCCGGCCCGTGGGAACCACTCGTACTCCGCAGGGATTGGGAGATGCTCCAAGGGTTTGCTATCCCCCTGTGCCCCAGTGACAATGTAGTCTTCATTGACACCACCAAATGCTGAGGTGTTTGTGATCTTGAGATCACCTGCATCGCCCGTGATATCGATCTGTACGCCGGAACCGCTCAACTTGCCGCCCTCGATATGGATCGAAAACAAACCACCATCCGCAAGAGTTCCATGCATCAACAGTTCGTCTGGCGATGTCGTCTGGATCTTTTCTCCCGTCTCCTTAATAGTGACCTCTGGAAACTGATTAGCGGTGAGCGCCGAGAAGCTCGACGGCTTTCCCACCATTGAGAAGAGGACTGGAAAGAAGTGTCCGCCGAAGATCGCTACGACGCTCATGAAATTCTCGATCGGCAAGCTCCAACGGACCGCATTCGCACGGATCTCGCCGAACATATTCACACTCACGTGCATCCGAGCAGAACGAACCTTGCCTACATAACCCTGCGCGACAAGGTCATGAACATACCGAAATGCCGGTGCAAACTGTCGCTGCAGGCCAATCTGGGTTTTCACTCCGGCAGCATCTGCGAGCGTCGCCAACTCGGCAGATTTGGCCGCAATCGGCGTTAGCGGCCACTCGCAGTAAACGTCCTTGCCTGCAGTGATGGCTGCGCGGATACCCTCCTCATGTTGCTGAGACGTGGTCAGCACCAGGACCTGGTCGACCAATGGGTCCGTCACCAACGCATCCAAACTCTCGGCTACGTGAGGAATGCCATATTCTGTGGCGGCCGCCTTCGCCGCTTCCTTGCGTTGGCTGTAGACAGCTACGATCTCGTACTCCGGTAAGAGCCTCAGCACCCGGGCATGTGCGAACAAGGCCCAATTGCCGACACCGATCAAACCCAGACGTATTTTCTTTTGATCCTTCATACCTTCCTCCCTATGCGTGTCACTTGCTACAGAACTAAAGATGAGGGGGGCGCTGATAAAGAAGTGATATTTTATTGAAGGATATTTGATAGTTAGGAGCGATCAGTGGAATTGAGGCAACTTCGGTATGCGGTTGCAGTTGCCGACTATCTGAATTTCCGCCAGGCGAGTAGAGCGCTGCATGTCGCTCAGCCTTCGCTTAGCGTGCAGATCAAACAACTTGAAGAGGAAATTGGCGTAGCTCTCTTCATTCGTTCGAAGCGTCATGTGGAGATCACCCGTCCGGGTAAAGTCTTCCTCAAGACAGCGCGCGAAGCGCTCGCAATGCTTGACCGAAGCGTGTCTTCAGCGCGTAGGGCAGAGCGAGGCGAAGTAGGAACGCTTCGGCTAGGTTTCGTCGCAACAGCAATGTTCAACATCCTTCCCCGGTTGCTAGAGGAATTGAAGAGCCAATTGCCGATGGTGACGGTTGAGCTGAGAGAAAGTCCTTCGTCCACCCAGATGCAGTTGCTGCAATCCGGAGATTTAGATCTGGGGCTTGGCTACTTGGAAGAACTGCCTAAGCAGATTTCAAGCGCGATAGTGCTGTCTGAGCCGTTCATTCTAGTGTTGCACGAGAAGCACCGAGCAGCGAAAAAACGAGTCCTGCTCTTCGAGGATCTGAAAGACGACCTTCTGCTGATACCGCGGAAAGATCTCTTCCCGACGAAGTATCAAGCGATCATCGACCTTCTCCTTGCGGCCGGGATGACCGACATGCGGACGCAGGAGATTGAGCATCCCCTGACGGCATTGGCCCTTGCGTCGGCAAACGCCGGTTTTGCGTTTGTGCCGGCTTCAGCGCAAGAATTGTCGGCAAGGGGGGTGATCTTCCGGCCTCTCAAGGCCGATGTTCCACCTCTCGAAACCGTAGCGCTCTGGTCGAACGCGAGCCCAGATCCTCTCGTGGCCCGAGTGCTAGACATCCTCAGACGTTTGGGGAGCGAGAAAAAAAAGGCCAGCTTCCCAACCGAACCAGCGCGGTAAAGTTAAGCTCTTTGCACGATCACTCCACGTCTTGGGATAGCCCAAGGTATAGAGAAGCGAATGCAAAAACAAAGACGAGTGATTCAAGGGTTCGTGGGGGCCAAGCACGACTGTCATGGAAAGAGCGAACCTCAAAGCGAGCAGCGCAGCAAGGACAGCTGTAGGTTCCGCCAGAGTCCTACGATCAGGAGCAGGCCAAGGACGAGCTCCGCGATGTTCACTCGAGATGTTCTAATGCTGCCCGATAAGGCAGGAGATGCTAGCCGCCGTCCGAAGCGCAGCGGAGTCGGCTCAGTTAGAGATTGCGAAGGGCTGTCATAAAGTTTTCGATCTTGCGAGTCGACGAGGCTTTACCGGATTTGAGGTTGCGCTCAATGCATAATCCGGAGAAGAAGGACAGCACCATCTCGGCAATCGCGGAAGGAGCCATCCTGGGCTTTTCGGCTTCGACGTTCATGGCGAGAAGGCGCTGCAATTGCGCTCGATTCTCCGTCACGGCCCCATAGGCCTCATCCGGAAGAATAGCGAACTCCCGCATAGAGTTGACAGAAAAACATCCCTGCTGCTCCCCCTTGTTGAGAGGACCATTCTTGAGAAAATTCTCGACGTTCTTCCAGCCAAGAGGCTCTCTGGTAAGAAATCCTCTTTTCTCCTGGCTCTCAAGATAGTGCCGAAGGCAGGCTACAAACAGATCTTCCTTGTCTCGGAACTCGCTATACAGCCCTGACTTGTTCACACCCGTTGCTCGTTCCAGTTCCTGAAGACTGGTGTCCGCGAACCCATGCTTCCAGAAGACAGGCATCGCCTTCCCCAGCACTTCCTCTCGGCGAAAGCTCTTCGGGCGCCCCATAGACACATTATCCGATAAAGAACTAAATAGTTCAATATCTCTGCATCCTCGCTGCGCCTTCAACATCGTATAGAACTGAATGGTTCATAACGGTCCGACACGGTCGAGCAAGATCGCAGCGGAATCGGCTTTGTGAATTGTTCCGAGACGAACAAAGGAGATCTATGTCTAAGTTAGGGAAGAAAGTGGCACTCGTAACCGGCGGTTCCCGGGGCATTGGCGCAGCGATTGCGAAACGTCTGGCCGCCGATGGAGCAAGTGTAGCCATTACGTATGCGAAGGACGCCAGCGCAGCCTCGGCCGTAGTCAAAGCGATTGAAGTCGGCGGCGGAAAAGCCATCGCAATCCAGGCAGACTCTGCCAACGTCGAAGCAGTCAAGGGTGCGGTAGAAAAAGCTGTCGCGACCTTCGGCCGACTGGATGTGCTGGTGAACAATGCCGGCACTGCGATTCCGAAACCGTTCGAGGAATCGACGTTGGAGGAGATGGATCGTGTGCTCGACATCAACGTCCGCGGTGTATTCGCCACGACGCAGGCGGCGCTGAAGCACATGAAGGATGGTGGCCGCATCATCATGGTCGGTTCGGCGGTGGGCGAGCGCGCCGTTGCGCCAGGCCTGGTACCCTACGCGGCCACGAAGGGAGCCGTCAAGATGTTTACTCAGGCACTATCCAGAGAGGTTGGGAGCCGAGGCATCACGGTCAACAACGTACAGCCGGGTCCGATCGACACGGATTTGAATCCCGCCTCGGGTGATTGGGCGGTACCACAGAAGGCGGCAACAGCGCTCGACCGCTACGGGCACGTAGATGAGATCGCCGCTATGGTAGCGTTTGTCGCCGGTCCGGAGTCCTCTTACATCACAGGGGCGAACCTTACTGTAGATGGCGGAATGAACGCTTGAATCAACGCGCACTCAGTCAAGGGGCTTTACGACAGACGTATCCCGTACTGATCTGGGTGAGAGTCGACGACCAAAAGGAGTCGGCTCTCCTTCGACTCCAGGTGCCGCACTCGTCTTATCCGCTAGCTAACTGGCAAGAGAGAGAACAATGACTACACTCCAAAACAAAACTGCGCTTGTGACGGGCGCGTCGAGAGGTATTGGCCGAGCGACCGCACTGGCGCTTGCCCGGGCAGGGGCACTCGTCGTGGTCCACTATCGCCGCTCTGCGCAGGAAGCTGAATCTCTTGTGGCCGAAATCAAAACGATGGGCGGCCGCGCAGATGCGATTTCGGCGGACCTAGGAACTCCGGATGGCGCGTTGCTGCTCGCCAAACAGGTGCGCTCCATTGTCGGCGATCGACTGGATGTGCTTGTGCTCAACGCCGGAATCAGCAAGGCGGCGCGCATTGCGGATTACACAGTAGAGGATTTTGACAATCTTTTTGCGACGAACGTCCGAGGCCCGTTCTTCGTGGTGCAGCACCTCCTGCCCGTTCTTGGTGAGGACTCAAGCATCGTTGCTATCTCTTCCCTTGGAGCCCGTGCGGTGCCGGGCAAGCCCGGTCTGGAAAACCCTTCCCTTCTCGCTTACAGCTCGACCAAAGGAGCACTTGAGACGCTGGTCAAGAACTGGGCCGCCATTCTCGGGCCGAGCGGCATACGCGTAAACGCTGTTGCTCCAGGCGTCATCGACACCGATATGTCGAATTTTACAAAGACCGAAGCGGGACGCGAGGTTGCACTGGGAATGCAGGCTTTGAAGCGTCTCGGCAAACCTGACGACGTCGCTGATGTAGTCGCTTTTGTAGCGTCCGATGCGGCGCGCTGGATTACGGGCGCCAGTATTCCCGTCGATGGCGGCTCGAAGCTTTAACTGACAACGTGAGGAATGCAATGAATAACACTTTGAACAAAGGTAAGGAAATCAAGGTTCCTGGCCCTGATCATCCCATCACGATTTCACCAGTTGAAGGCAAGGTCCGTGTGGCAGTCGCTGGACAGACCTTGGCTGAATCGACGCGAGCTCTCCGACTGGAAGAAAAGGGATACCCACCCGCTTACTACCTGCCGCGCAACGATGCAAACATGTCGCACCTCGTTCGGACAACGCATTACAGCTACTGTCCGTACAAGGGCGATTGCAGCTACTACAGCATTCCCATTGGCGGTTCCCGATCGGAGAGTGCCGTGTGGACGTACGAGAGTCCGCATGAGGCCGTCGCCGCTATTAATGGGTACCTGGCGTTTTATGCCTCACGGGTCGATGCGATCGAGGTGATCTCCTAAGCACGTTCAGTCGATCCACCAAGTGAGCGACGGTTCAGGACGGCACGGTGAAACCTGCTATCGCTCGAAACTTCTCTGGAGTTCATGTGATGTCGAATCAACCGCTTTTCACACCATATCGGATGGGAGACCTCGATCTTCCGAACCGCATCGTCATGGCGCCTCTCACTCGGATGCGTGCGCAATCGCATGATCATGTACCCACGACCTTGCAGGCCGAGTATTACGCGCAGCGTGCTTCAGCTGGACTGATAATCGCCGAGGCCACTGCGATTAGCCCGGAAGGATTTGGCTGGGCCGATACGCCAGGACTGTGGACGGATGAGCAGGTCCGCGGATGGCGACGTGCCACGGATGCTGTCCATGCAGCCGGCGGTCGCATCATTGCACAACTCTGGCACACCGGCGCAATCTCGCATCCGGAACTACTGGACGGCACGCAGCCCGTGTCTGCATCGAATGTCGATCCAGGCCAGATCTCGGTCACGCGGACGGGAAGGAAGCCCACGGTAACACCGCGGTCCCTGACGAAGCAGGAGATTCAAGTCACGGTTACGGACTTCGCGCGAGCTGCGCGAAACGCCATGGAAGCCGGCTTCGATGGTGTCCAGATCCTCGCCAACTATCTCTATTTGATTTCGCAGTTTCTGAACGCTACCACCAACCTGCGTAAAGACGAGTACGGCGGAAGCCTGGAAAATCGCTCGCGTTTTCTTTTCGAGGTAGTCGAATCGGTCCTGGGTGAAGTCGATGCACAACGGGTTGGAGTCAAGATCAGCCCGATGCACGAGGGCGGTGCATTTCAAGCCAACGACGAAACTCTGCCCGTCACAGAATATGCAATTCAGAAGCTGAACTCCTACAAACTTTCGCACTTGCTGCTCATGGGCAATACCACCGACTTTTCCGGTACTCCACTTGAGAAATTGGCGGACGATGGTATGTTCCGGCACTTCCGTCCTCTCTTCAAAGGCACACTGATCGCGAATGTGAAGATGGATCGTGATCGTGGCAATCGCCTTATTGCGGAAGGTCTGCCGGATCTGGTGGCGTTTGGCCGTCCCTATATTGCAAATCCCGATCTGGTCCAGAGGTTTGCAGAGAACGCCCCTCTCGCTGAGGTTGATTCGGACACAGTCTACGGCTCGGGGCCGCGTGGCTATTCCGATTACCCAACCCACCAATCATCAGAACTCACACGGAGCTGAACATGCCAAAGACAACACCCGAACAGAACAAGGCTATCGTCCTCGAAGCCTTCGACACTCTCTTCAATAAACGCGACTACGCAGCAGCAGAACGCTTCTGGTCGAGGAAGTACATCCAGCACAGCGCACACATCGCGCCGGGACGCGAAGGTCTGTTTGCTCTGGTGCGTTCGACGCCTGATACGTTGCGCTATGAAAACCAACTCATTGTCGCAGAAGGCGACTATGTCATTGCGCACGGCCGTTTCTCCGGAATCGGAAGGCCCGCAGCCTGGATCGCGGCAGACATTGTCCGGTTCGAAGACGGTCTTCTGGCCGAGCATTGGGATGTGCTGCAAGACGAGGCAACCCAGGAAGAGTCCGTCAGCGGCCTTCCCATGTTTGCTGACCGCTTCCCCTCGTAGCCATTCATGTTGACGATGACTACTCAGCACGAAATGGAAAGGAAACATCGATGACTCCGACTCCTAAAGAGTCTGCTTCGGACCGCGAGATCCTGCTCGTTGGTCCTTATGGTGTGCTTGGCACGGGAGTGATCGACGCTGTTGCGGCTAACCCCGCATGGCGCGTCACAACAGCAGCGCGCCGACCTGCGCCGACATATCGCACCCAAACTCCGCCCCGCCACATTAGTGTCGACCTCATGGATCGGGAGGGCACGATCAAGGCTTTCTCGAATCTGGATGCTGTGACCGACCTTGTTTATGCCGCCTACGTTGAGAAGCCGACTATGGCCGAAACCGTAGAGCCCAATGCCAGGATGCTGACAAATACACTCGAAGCCCTCGCGCGGAGTGTCCCTCTCAGGCGCATCGTCTTGGCCGGCGGAGCTAAATCCTATGGATTTAGTTTAGGCGCGTTCAACGCTCCAGCGAAGGAAACCGAGCCCCGTCTCATCGCGCCGATCCATTATCACCAACAGGAGGACATTGTGGCCGATTGGTCGAGTAAGTACGGAGCGAGCTGGACGGTCTTGCGTCCGCACCTCGTGATGGGTCCTAGCTTGAACTCCCCAATGAATCTTGTGACAAGCCTCGCTGCGTATGCTGCGATAAGCCGCGAACTCGGAGTGCCGCTGCGGTTTCCAGGCCGACGCGAAGGGTGGAACACACTTCAGGAAACCACCGATGCAGAGCTGTTTGGGCGTGCCACCCTGTGGGCGCTCGGCGAGGATAAGGCGCGCAACGAGATCTTCAATGTGTCGAACGGGGATGTCTATCGCTGGCGACAGCTTTGGAGTGAATTGGCTGCTTTCTATAAGCTTCCTGTCGCAGAACCGCTGGCAATGTCCACTGTTTCGGAGATGAGTGAAAAGGGCCCGCTGTGGGATTCGATAGTGGCTCGTTATGGACTGCACGCAACGCCATACGAACAGATTGCGACCTGGCCCTTTGTGGACTGGATGCTTAACTTCGGCGAAGA
>Ga0206870_1130_pt1 | contig 18438 bp, 21 predicted proteins | sample Alteio_BWOrgCont_36_FD_152620 | JGI IMG/M metagenome (GOLD analysis project Ga0206870, IMG submission 152620) | Enriched cells from forest soil in Barre Woods Harvard Forest LTER site, Petersham, Massachusetts, United States -... | ecosystem: Environmental > Terrestrial > Soil > Temperate forest >... | reverse complement strand
GCCCTGCGTTCCCGCGGCCGCCAAGCCGAGCAGTAAAGGATCCGGATCATATTGCTTCTTGATAAATACCAGGACGAAGGCGATAGAGTAGAGGTCCCAAGCTTCCACTAGGATGGAAGACATCATCAGCCAACCGACACGATTGCCCCTGGGATTATAATTCGTAACGAGATACCGGACAGCAGAGTCCATGACAGACTGCTGAGTCATTGCGACCGCCATGGTATTTCCTCTTTTTTCGCAGTGCCGGCTGCCACGCTGCTGTATCGAGTGGCCTTTTCGGAGTTTCGTGATGTGCACTGGTAAGTCAAGCGTATGGGAGGCGACGAGCGAGTAGTCCAAGGAGACCGCTCAGGTCCTCGCCATCTCCGCGAACCAAAGTCGCGGCAAGACCGAAATCCAAGGTCAAGGAGATTTAGGATCGCGCCGAAAACGCTAATCGGAGCCGAAGCAAAGGGTAACGACGGAAGATGGCCATTCGTACTGTCCCTGAAGAAGTCTGGCCGGAGCGCGAGACGTTGGTCGGGAGCGTCGAGCGGGTCACTTTTCATAATGCGGATACAGGCTTTGCTGTCCTCGGGGCGAGGGCGCAGGGCAGGCGGGACTTGGTGTCCGTAGTGGGACATGCCGCTTCGATTGTCAAACGGCGTTGAATAGGGGCTCTGACTCAGATTCGATGATGTCTGCTGCTGGCGTGACTGGGCCAGTTGATGTTAAAATGATAAACGTCTGGTCCTTTTCGGGCGGGGGCCGCTGTGCCGTAACCTTGTTGGCGACAACCGCCCCTCCTGCGCTCGCCAATAACGCAACATCCCCCAGGGCCGCAGACAAAGACCTTCCTCTAATCAGGATATGGTCGTGCGGCATCGAGAAGGTGACGGCTACAAGATCAGATGGCTACAAGTTCAACTGAACGTGAGTTTGGCGGCGGCGTGGTGCTGGCGATGACTCTGGGTGAGGCCGGGTCGAGCTCGACCGCCGTTGGCGCGTCGCAAGGGCTCAACATCGCGGCGATGATCGGCATCCCCGCGGGCCTCGCGACAGGCGTTAGTCGTATTGCCCGCATCGCGCACAAAGGGAGCTTCTCTGCAGGCGGCCGGGAGCGCCCGGCGGCGGTTGTGCTGTCAAATCAAGATGGAATCTGAATCAGGAAAAACAAAGCCTTAAATGACGTCAACCACGTCAACTCCAACACTGGGACGGAAAACACATGACCTGCAAATTCGATCGACGTGCGTTCATCGGTGGCTCGATCGCCACGGGTGCGGCGCTGGCCGCACCCGGAATCCTCCGAGCAGCCCCGGCTGGCGAAGTCGTGGTGCGCGGTCTCGGCGGCGCCTATCAGGATGCGATGGATGCGGCAATCTACAAGCCCTTTACCAAGGCGACGGGTATTAATGTCGCCGTGCAACTCGCCACCGCCGCCCAGGTCGTCGCGATGGTCGACGCGAAGCGCATCGCTATCGATGTCCTTGATCTGGGTGAACTCCAACTGATCTCGCTGAACAAGCGGGGCATCTTGGGGCCGATCGACTATGACGGCATGAAGTTCACCAACCCCGGCGACATCAAGGCGTCGGTCCGTCATCCGAATCTTGTCGGAAATCTCTATTTCGCTACCGTCCTCGTTTATAATACCGACGTTTTCAAGGCTGGCGAACATCCGAAGTCCTGGAAGGATTTCTGGAACGTCGCGGCTTTCCCGGGCGCGCGCACGCTGGCCGATCAGCGCTCGGGCGCGGCCGAGCTGGAATTTGCTCTCTTGGCTGACGGGGTATCGCGCGATCATCTCTATCCAATCGATATGGACCGTGCTTTCGCATCGCTCGACCGGATCAAGCCGCACGTCTCGAAATGGTGGGACACGGGCGCGATTTCGGCCCAACTGCTCGAGCGGAAGGAGGCCGTCGCCGGAGGCCTGTGGAATGGCCGAGCTCAGGATTTGATCGACAAGGGCGCGCCACTGGCCATCGAATGGAACGAGGCGAAGCAGCAGCTTCAGATGTGGGCCACGGTGAAGGGGTCACCCAACGCCGAAAACGCGCAGCGCTTTGTCGATTTTGCGTTGCAGCCGCAGGTTCAGGCTGAACTGACCCGCCACATCGCCTACGGGCCGACCAATGACAAGGCATTCAAATTTGTACGCCCCGAGGACCTCGCGAAGCTGCCCAGCGCGCCTGAGAATTATAAAAACTCGTTCGACCAGAACGCAGTGTGGTGGAGCGACAATCTGGCGGCTATCGGTGAACGCTGGCAGTCCTGGGTCCTACACTAGGGCGATTTCCATGACGGCAGTGAACGGCCTCCGTCATGGCGCGGAACTGCGCCTAAACCGCATCACCAAGATGTATGGGGCGGTCGCGGCAGTCGACAATCTCGACCTGACCGTCGCACCGGGGGAGTTCGTGACGCTGCTCGGCGCCAGTGGTTCGGGCAAGACGACAACATTGATGATGCTGGCAGGTTTTACGTCGCCAACTTCGGGTGAGATCAATATCGGCGGACGTGACGTAACGAACCTGCCGCCAGGCAAGCGCAATCTCGGTGTTGTCTTCCAGAACTACGCGTTGTTCCCGCATTTGACGGTTGCGCAGAACTTGGCTTTTCCATTGCAGATGCGCGGCGTCGATGGAAGGTCGATTTCGACCGCCGTCAAGCAAGCCCTGGAACTTGTCCGGTTACCCGAGAAGCATGGCAGCTTCCCGCGCGAGCTTTCGGGCGGCCAGCAGCAACGCATCGCCCTTGCCCGTGCCATCATCTTCCAGCCGCAGGCGCTGCTTATGGACGAGCCGCTTGGCGCGCTCGACAAAAACCTGCGCGAACATATGCAAAGCGAGATCAAACAGATTCACAAGTCGCTCGGCGCAACCGTCGTTTTCGTCACGCACGACCAGGAAGAGGCGTTGACGATGTCGGACCGTATTGCGGTCATGCATAACGGCAGCATTGCTCAGATAGACGCCGCTGAAGCGGTCTATGAACGCCCGGCGACCCGCTGGGTCGCAGAATTTATCGGCCAGTCCAATTTCCTCTCGGGCCAAATAGTCTCGCGGAGTGGCGAATCTTATCTCGTCGCTCTCGGCAGCGGCGAGCGTATCATCGCGCAGGGCCCTGCCAATCTTCCGATCGGCCAGCAGGTTCTGGGCGTGCTGCGTCCTGAAAGCGTCCGGGTAGCCCCCCAGAACAAGACGGGGACCGCGAACCGTATCAACGCTAAAATCGTCGGGGTTTTGTACTTCGGTCACACGATCAAGTTACGGGTCCGACTGGGCGACGGCTCGGAATTGATCACTCAGGCGACACGCGACGGGCAGACCACCATCCCCGAGATGGGTAGCGATCTCTCGGTCGTTTGGGATCCGACAAGTGTGTGGCTGGTTCATGCCTCCAAGGCTGCCGCATGACCGGGAGATTATTGCTCAGAGTGGGCATAAGCCCAAGCTGGTTGCTGCTGGCGCCGACCCTAATAGCCCTGACTGTGTTCTTCATCTATCCGCTATGCGGAATTCTTCTGAAGAGCTTCATCGACCCGGTCTTTACCTGGAAACACTACGCTCGCTTCGTACATGACCCGGTTTATCTGCGGGTGTTGCTCCAAACCTTCACGATCGCGGGGTGGGTTACGGTCGCGACTATCCTGCTGGGCTATCCGTTGGCGTACTTCCTGTCGCGGCTCAAGCCCGGAACGGCAGCGCTCTTGATGATCGTAGTCGTCGTGCCTTATTTCACCTCGATCCTCGTTCGGACTTACGCGTGGATGGTGTTGCTCGGGACGGAGGGGATCTTCAACCAGCTTCTGATCCGAGCTGGTCTTATGGTCAGGCCACTGCAGTTGATGTACACGCGGACCAGCGTGCTGATTGGCATGACCTATATTCTATTGCCTTACATGATCCTCGCCCTTTACAGCGTCATGCGTGGCATCGACACGAACCTCCTGAGCGCGGCTGAAAGCCTCGGCGCTTCGCGGATACGTGCCTTCTGGAGAGTCTTCGTGCCGCTTTCCCGACCGGGTCTCGGCGCCGGCGCGCTGCTGGTTTTCATCTTGTCGCTTGGCTTCTTCATCACGCCTGCACTAATGGGCAGCGAGCAAGACAGCATGATCTCGATGCTGATCGAGAACCAAGTCGAGAATTATTTCGACTCAGGTTTCGCCTCGGCTCTGTCCTCTATTCTACTTGTCTGCACGCTTTTGCTGTTCGCGATCTACGGGCGAATGATTGGCCTTCAGAATCTGTTCGAGGCGAAACTGTGAATAGTCATCGCGTCGGTTTCCTTACGAGCGGCCTCGCCGTTACAGTGCTGCTTTTCTTGATACTGCCGATCGTCATCATCTTCCCGCTCGCCTTCAACAGCTCGGATTACCTCAGTTTTCCCCCCGAAAGCCTATCGGTCAGGTGGGTCAGGGAAGTTGTGACCAGCCCCGGATGGCTGGCTTCCGCCTGGCTGAGCCTCAGAATCGCGGTTGTCGCAACGGTCATCGCCATCGCGTTGAGCCTCTTGACGGCAATTGCGCTGGTGCGTGGGAATATACGCTTCAAGCACGGGCTTTATGCTCTCATCCTGCTGCCGATGATCGTGCCGAACATCATTTCCGCCATCGCCATGTACTTTTTTTTTGCTGAAGTAAACGACTTCAGCAGCGTCGCCGAGATTTCCATCGGACATGCCGTTTTGGCGATCCCGATTGCGACAATCATCATCGCGTCGACGCTTCAGGGCGTGGACCAACGGTTGGAAAATGCGGCTATGACCTTGGGCGCTACCCGCTTCATCGCGTTTCGAAGGATAACCATGCCACTTATCGCGCCAGGTATCGCCTCGGCATGTATCTTCGCCTTCCTTAGTTCGTTCGATGAGTTGCTTGTCGCGATGTTCATGGGCGACCGCAACACGCAAACCCTGCCTGTCCACATCTGGAGTTCGGTCACCTTTCAGCTCGACCCGAGCATTGCCGCGGTCAGCGCGATCTTGGTGCTGATCTCCGTCGCGGCGCTGCTCGCGGCCAATTTTCTGACCCGCAAACCCCGTGCATAATCACTCTTCAAGGGAACGGAAATCATGGGCCTTGCAAAAGCAATCGCATTCTCCGTCGGGGAATACGCGGAACGGATCGCGCGGGTCCGCAGGGCCATGGCCGATCGCGGGATCGAGGTCCTGCTGATCGATCAGACCGAACTTTTAGCGTATGTTACCGGTTACTCGATTTCGGAGAACATGTATCGCGCCTGCTTGCTGCCTCTTGATGGCAATCCGGTCGCAATCCTGCGTACGGTTGATGCCAGGCCCTTCCTTGAAACGTCCTGGATGGAGAATTTCATAGGCTTCCCGGATTGGGAGAATCCGGTCAAGGTTGTCGCCGCGACGATCTGTTCACATGGCTGGGACAAGGCGGCAATCGGTATCGACGAGCACTCGTATTGCATGACGCTACGCCGGTTCAAGGCCTACCAGATGCTGCTGCCTTTGGCGCAGTTCAAAGACTTTGACGGCGCGTTGGAGGTCCTGCGCGCACGAAAATCGCCCCAGGAAATCGCTTACTTGCGTCGCGCCTCGCAGATCGCCGATCTGGCCATGCGGGAGGTGGTTCAACGTGTTGGCGTAGGGACGACCTGCCGCGATGCGGCCGATGTCGCGCATAACGCCTTCATGAAGCACGGCGCGGACACCGGCCGGCCCGGCCTCTTCACGATTGCCGAGGGCGACGCCTTCCTGCACGCCGGTATGACGAAGCGCCCACTATCCGACGGGGACATTCTCCATATGGAGTTGCTCCCCACGATCAACGGCTACTCAGCGCGTTTGATGCGCCCCGCCGTGGCCAATCCCGCGCCGCGGCACTTCGAGATCGCCAGCCAACTGATTGAAATCCAGGATCGGCAGTTCGCGGCGATGAGGCCAGGCGCGCATGCGGCTGATCTCGACGCGATGGTACGCAAACCGATCCTCGAAGCGGGCCTGCGCGAGGAATATGTCAACATTACCGGATACACGCTAGGGCATTATCCAATCTCGACGCCGCGGAGCAGCGACTTTACGCGCGTCTTCCTGCCGAATGCGGACTGGCAGTTGGAGCAAGGCATGGTCTTCCACATGTATGTATCGGCCGCGGGGATCGCCTTTAGCGAAACAGTGCTGGTCACAGACTCGGGCATCGAACTGTTGACGCAAACGCCTCGCAATTTGTTTTCCATTTGATCGGCGGGAAGGAGCCTGACCGAACGACGCGGCCGCTTCTCATAGGTATCTCCGCCTGCATCCATCATCCCAGGCAGCCTGGCCCATAATGGGCTCCCGTCTACACGAAAACGCTGCACTACCTTGAAAGTCAGTCGCGCATTGGGTGATGACCAAGGACGCAGTGGCCGTCATGGTGCCGACGGTGGGGAGCGAAGGTCTGATCAAACGCAGCGAACTGGACCTTTCGGCCTATGCCGAGCTGCTGGACGGTCTTGTCCTTCAGGGTGGAGCCGACCCCGCTCCGGGGCTGCCAACTCATCAACGTCGCCCTTGGTGGCGCGCTTTATCGAGACATCCCGACACTAATCGGCGGTTCTGATTTGCATGCCGATCAGGCACTTTGTGACCGCCTGCTACACGATATCGACATCGTCGAAGGTTCGGCGCCGATCATCTCCTGCCCTCGATGCAAGCCGACACGCTGATCACTGACAAGGCGTTCGATGTCGACGAGCGCGCCCCTCGCCGCGGCCGGCAAGACAGCCGTCGTCGTCCCACCAAAGGCCAATCGCCGACTGCCTCGCGATTATGACCGCGACTTCTGCATGGCGCGACACCTGATCGAGAATTTCTACGCCAAACTCAAGCAATCCTGCGCGATCGCCACCCGCTATGATAGGACCGCACGGAACTTCCTCGCAGCAATACTTCTCACCGCCGCGCCGGTTTGGCTTAATTGAGGATAGGCCCTCGTGCCTCGAGTCGCTGATATTGAGGGGAATGAGTTCGCCAGACGGCTCAGACCGCCGGAACGCGACCCTCCATCGAAACCCCTCATTTTCAGCGACAGGAAGCAAAAGCGACTTCGTCGGCGCGCTCAAGGCGGTTGGCGTGCCCGCCGCGGCGAGGCCCATAACGGCAGAAGTGCCCGCCTTGCGAGAGGGACAGGATGTGGCATTTTCGCGCGCAGAGACCATCTGGTTCGGCAACCTGCTAAACTCATTCTCTGTCCCGTCGAGCGAAAGGGATGTCCGGTGTGCGTCGTCCGGCATTGGCGTGATTTCGCCGAGTTCGCCGTTGCCCATGTTGATGAAAACGTGCAAATTGGCGGTCGCGCCAAAACCCGATACTCCCTATCAGGGTGCCACCTTTGCCGGCTGTCGCTGATGATATCGCTTGGCTTCAACTGTTCCGCGACGTCAGCCGCTCAGGCGTCGCCATGCAGGCACAGATTCGGCAATTGCTAGTTGCCGAGATGGAGAAGGGCCATCTCTCGGTCGGCCAGCGACTGCCCTCATCCCGACGACTCGCCGCCATCCTGGGCATAGCGCGCAACACGGTGACATCGGCCTATGAGCAGTTGGTCGCGGAGGGGGCGTTGCTGTCGCAGGAACGCAGCGGCGTCTTTGTCGCCTCGCGATCCGCGACACCTCGCGTCCGGTTGGCGGCGCCGGCTGGCCAGGGGACGGCCGCCTGGCAGCCCGAGCTCGTTGTCCGCCCCTCTACCCTCCATCACATCAGCAAACCGCGCGACTGGCAGAGCTATCCCTATCCGTTCCTGTTCGGACAGTTCGATCCCGGTCTGTTTCCAATCCAGTCCTGGCGCGAGAGCGTCAATGCCGCCTCCAGCGTGTCGAGCGTCAATGAGTGGGCCGGCGACCTGATTGACGAGGACGATCCTGAGTTGGTCGCACAGCTACGCGCTCTGGTGCTGCCGCGTCGCGGCGTTTGGGCGGCGGTCGACGAGGTGATGGTCACGATCGGCGCCCAGCAGGCGTTATATCTGGCGATCCGGTTGCTAGTGGGTCCCGGCACAGCCATCGCGATGGAGGAACCCGGGTATCCAGATACGCGCCACATGATCAGGCTGACCGGCGGTGCGCTGCATTTGATGGCGGTCGACGCGGACGGTGCCATCCCCGACGCGATCCTGTCAGGGTGCAAGGTGGTAGTGCTGACGCCCGGCCATCAATGCCCGACAACGGTGACCATGCCGCCCGAGCGGCGCCAGGCCATGCTCGACGCGGTGTGCCGGCACGGCATCGCGATCATCGAGGATGACTACGACGCCGACGTTTTCCAGGAAGGCCCAGTGGTCCCACCATTGAAAAGTACCGACCAGGAAGGCCGCATAATCTATATCGGCAGCCTGTCGAAAGTGCTCTCCCCGGGTCTGCGGCTAGGTTACGTGGTGGCGTCGGCCGCGATCATCCGCGAACTACGCGCCTTGCGGCGGGTGATGCTAAGGCATCCCCCCAGCAATAATCAGCGGGCCATGGCGATGTTTATTTCGCTGGGCCATTACCGGGCCCATCTGCGCCGGGTCGCCCAAGCTCTGGCGGAGCGGGCCACCATCGCGGAGCGATTCCTGCCGCGGCATCTGCCGGCCGTGCGCTGGCAGCGGGACAAGGGCGCCACGAGCCATTGGATCGAAGGCCCGGCGGGGCTCGATGCCCGCGCCATGTCGGTGGCCGCTGCGGCCAAAGGCGTGCTGATCGAGCCGGGGGATGTGTTTTTCGCAGAAGCCGCACGCGGCCGCACCTGCTTCCGGCTCGGCTTTTCCTCGATCCGGACCGACCGGATCGAGGAAGGGTTGCGGCGCCTGGGAGAACTGGTCTGCTAAATATTGCTTTTCCACGGGATTGTCACCTTTCCTTCTGTTCCCGGCGTCGAACGACAGCGTGTCGTGGCGCGTTCTGGAGTATAGAGGCGAACAGGAGGAAATCATGGATAAGCATACCAAGAAGAGCCCGATTAAAACGGCAAGATGAAAGCGCCGACGGTCGTCGGACGGGTGTGGGTGGTTGATCGCCAAGCGTCTTGGGAAGGGCCACTTCGTCTCCTATGGCCTTTGTCAAGGCGTTTGGTCATGTTTTTCCTGCCGCTCCTTCTGATCGTTCTTGTAATGGATATGCACGATCGGGTAGTAGCTCCACCCGAATAGCTCGCGCGTATGCGCCCAACGCTCGAGGTAGCGGATACCCGGCTCATCTGCGCCCATCAGACGGCTGTAGCCCCCCATGTCGGCCGCCAGAATGGCCGCCAGCCGTCGCTCTACGCGTCGTTGGCCACGACAGACCTCCACGACTTGTCGAAGGTACACCCGGACCAGCCAATTTCTTTGTTGTAGCATAACCGTGTCAATCAGGCAGTCACAACCGCCACCAGCCTCATAATGAGTGGCTGTCGCCAATTCGAGCTGGGGCACCGCCAAACGGCTGGAATCGACCCCAAGCGGTCATAGGGGGCGCACGGAATGATACCAACCTGTCGCTAGCGATCAGAGCAGCTACCGCCGTTCTAGGATAGTCTCTCTGGAGCCAGTCAAGCAGCCGATGCACGCTTGCCCGCCCGACGCCTAACTCCTTCGCGATCTCGGTAGCACCCTTGCCTGCCTCCTTGAGTCGCTGAACGTCACCGCGATCGATCGAGGGCGGGCGCCCCTTGTACGCCGACTTTCTTCGCTTTCGCGATACCCTCAAGTTGCCTCTCGCGGCGCAGGTTCGTCTCAAATTCAGCGAAGACGCCGAGCATCCCGAGGAATGCCTCGCCGCTCGCTGTCTTCGTGTCGATGTTTGCGTTGAAGCTCCCTTTTCCGCGAGGAGCTCGACGATCCGCATCAGGTCGCCGACCGAAAAGACTTCACACGGCAAGCCGTGAGGGATGCCCTGATCGCTTAACGCCTCATCTCTCTCTAGATGATCCGCTTGCTGTGGCTGGGGGGAAGCGACCGGAGCAAGACGCCAATTGGCGGCTTGCCCGTCGATCGACGCGCGCAGATGCTAGCTGGTTTCCTAGGCCAGCGATCCGCGATAGACCTGTGCGGCAATCCTCAAGGTGTCCTTCCAGGCGGATTTGATGAAGACAGAAATTGAGCGACTCCAGCGCCTCGCGAAACTGGAGGCACAGAAACGCGAGGACAACCGGCAACGCTTCGGTTCGCAGGGCGCTGCTTCCGCGGGCCGGCGCGTCGCTGTCTGCTCGACCTGTGGCAAGTCCCGCGATCGCCTCGAGGGAGATCCGCCGACTTTCGTGTGCGAGGCCTGCCAGAATGTTCGGGGCATGGACGAACGTTTCCCGCTGCTCGGACGCCGACTGAACGAGTCGCGCCGGAATTCATCAAGGCCGGCAAGGAGCCGAGCCGCGCGGCTCTCGACGACGGCGCGAAACTAGAGGGCGAGTTTGGCCTGACGCGGCCGCTGTTATCGACGCGATGCCCACCGTGCTCGAGAATGCCGGCGTGGAGTTCATCGGCGGCGATCGGCCGGGGGTCTACAGGGACATCGCTCGCATTTGGTTGCCGGTGGCCTGTCGGAGCCGGAGGGATGCCGCCTGCTGAAGGAGCGCCTTAAGCGAAGGCGAGGCTCGAGCAACCCAAGATCATTGCAACGAATGGCATCCACATCCAAGACAACCGCTTCATGCTAGCCTCCCGCACAATTTGCGCGAAGCCCCCTATATCAATCAGATAAGCTTCGATCGGAGGGCATCAAGCTGCGCCTTGGCGCCAGTGCATCACGGCGATTACTGAGACCCCTTACGCTCCCTTGCCTCCTCGCCGTTCCAGCCGCACTTCTCGCGCGGGCTTGTCTTCACGAAGCCCGTGGAACACGACCTGGCGCAGAAGGCAGTCATCGGTCCAGGTCAGGAAGGTCACCGCGGCCACGAGCTCGGGTCGCACCCAATGGACGCGGCGTAGCTCGAGCGGCCGGCCGAAGCGGCTGTTACGGGGCGGAGCTTGGTCGACCGGCATTGCGTCGATGGAGAGCGGCTCGAGGCGCTCGCGCAAGCTCTTGAAGCTCGCGGCGCGTCATGCCTGTTCCGGCGCGCCCGGCATAGATGAGCTTGCTGCCGTGGTAGTAGCCCAGAAGCAGATGATGAAGTGCGAGCGCAGAAGCAGCTTTCGCGCAAATGGTCCAGCTTCAAGGCTGCGGCGCGGGCAACCTGCACACAGGAAACCCGGATCGGCGGAGCTCCGAGCTTTGTCGAACTGATCACCTGCCTAGAGCTCGACCAGCAGGCCGCTGAGGCGCGAATCGAGAATAGCAAGCCGCTCGGTGCTCCGGCGACTCCTCAACCCCCTGCATCGCGGCGTGCTCGAAGAGCGAAGGGCGCCTAGTCCCCGCAAATGTGCGGCCCTGCTCGTAGCGCTCTATCGTCTACCGCGGCAGAACTTGCAGCCGAGCTACAACGTCTGTCCGACCGATCCTGTGGACGTGATTTTGCCCAAGGAGGGCGGCGGGCACGATTTCGCCCGCATGCGCTGGTGCTCGGTCCCCTATTGGTGGGCGAAGCCGCTGAAGCAGGTCCCGGCGACCTTCAATGCGCGGTCGGACACCGTGGCGACGAAGCCCATATTCCGCGATGCCTAAGCCGCTGCGTGATCCCGATATCGGGTTTCTACGAGTGGCGCCAGATGGCGAACGGCAAGCAGCCATTCTTCATCTCGGGCGTCGACCAGCCGGTGCTTTCCGTGGCGGGCCTCTGGGACAATTGGAAGAACCGCGAGACCGGCGAGACGCTCCGCTCATGCACGATGATCGTCACCCACGCCAATACCTTCATGTCGGATATCCATGACCGCATGCTCGGGCAAGAGACGCTGGAGCCGTGGCTACGCGGCGGCGTCGGAACGGAAGCGCTCTTGCCGACGTTGGCCGGCCATCTTCGGGCTTGGCCGGTCTCAAGGCGCGTCAACAGCTCGAAAGCGGACAAGGACGATCAGACCCCTATCGAGGCGATCGAGTCAGGCGGCGCTTGAGAAAGCGGCTTCGATCAGATTATCACGGCGAGGTCGGATTTTTCTGTAGCCAGTCGAGAATGGCTCTCATCACGTGTTCAGCCGTCGCCTTGGCGTCGCGGGCTTCCTCGGGACGAATGTCTGGCGGACCAGCAGGATAGTCGGAGAGCATGCGCCCCGCGTGAATGCGCTGGCGCGAGCGTATCAGGATTTCCGCGCGGGTTTTGGCCGATAGATCCAGGATGGCTGATGGTCCGCCCGAAGCGGCACTTGCCACTAGGTCATCAATCTTCCAGGTTCTCGGCTCCTTCTCATAATCCTTGGATTGGAATTGACCATTCTTGCGGGGGTGCTTGACGATGAATGTCAGCGCGCCCTCGACCAGAGCAGCCCCGAGAATCGAAGCCGATACAGGAGCGGTGTTGGGATCGGTAAGCCTCAGCTCCGCCACCGTCTGCGCCCACCACAACCGGAATGGCCGATAGCCAAGCTTGTCTAGCTCATCGACAAACGCGTCGAGCGGTTCGGTATGCTTTGGGCGGCCGTCCGTTCGGCGCGCGATGACATCCCTGACGATCGGGTATGCACGCTCGCGAGCAGGCCTCGGAATCAGGAGACGGCTCATCCTTAGCTGCTCGCTGGGTAGTTGGCGAGCGCCGCTGTAGTCGTTAGACTAGCGAAACGGAGAATGCCATCCTTTTCGACCAGCGCGCCCGACATTCGCTGCCATGTGACGGCGACCTCGATATCGTTGCGGGGAATGCCCCTGGCGATCGCGCGCTCGACCAAGACGCTTCGTTCGATCGACGCCTTCGCGGCCCCTTCGGATCGCGTAAGAGCGTTGAGCTCTTTCACGACGAAGTCAAAGGCCTCAAAGTTTCTGTAATCCGGTTTCTCTCGTTGGAGAACGCGCCAGGACGCCAAGTCGCTGGGCGCGGGCAACAGCTTGGCTTTGCCGAAATATGCGGTGGCTACATGGGGCAGCGCGTCGTTGATTTCGCCATCCAGGTAGTCCGCCCTTTTGCCGATCTCGAACAGTTCCTGATAGGTCAATCCCGGGTCGAGAGGCTCGATAAGGACGCTGCACTCGAGCCCCATTTTGAGGAATGAGATCAGTTCTTGGTTCATTGCTCCCCCCTTTCGCAAAGTCAGTCCGAGCCAATTTTGATAGAGCTTATTCCGCTTCTCGGATAGCCGCCACAATCCGCCGCTATTCGCCTCAATCCGCGCGCTTTGTTGGGGCCGACGTTGGGGCCGTAAAACGCCAAACGACGCAAATTCGACCTCGTGACATTCTGGGCAATGCCGCGCCGCTCGCGCTCTCATCGGCATGTCGCAAGTTGAGTTCGCTCGGGCGGCCGACGTGCCGCGCAACGTGATCATCGACTTACTTCCAGCGCCTTGATGTGCCCTGAGAGGTAGGTGCGCTTGTCACGAAGCACGAAGATCACATGGGGGTTCGGCCATATCGCCTCACATGGTCGGGCCGGCCGCAGGGGGCTGGGGGGCAAATCTGCTACGGCCGGCCCTAGCCGTTCGCCTGGAAGCGCGCTGCGGCCTCGGCTCAATCTAGGGCGCACCCCACGCTCGACCCATGTGGAGAAGCTACGAAATTTTGGGTGCCCAGGTTGGCGGGTTTCGGAGCCCGCGAATCGCGTCGGGACGACGAGGCCGGGCAACGATGACGACCTAAGTGATGCGGGCGTCGCGCTGGTCAGCGGGACCAGCGAGAGGCCAGCGCAGCAGCGTGAAAGGTGGGGAAATCTTTGATCTCGGTTCTTGCAGGCGCGGCGCGGCTCCGTTACATGGACCTCCTGATTCTCCCTCAACTCACCCGGCACTCACGTGCCGGGTCTTCTCATCGCGCAGAATCGCAATGCGCGTTGGGGGCATACGCGCCGGCGCGGCGGCGCGTACTGAGGGCGCAACAGAAGCCAGCGCGACCGACGCCCATGGCCCCGGTCGCCCGTTCGCGGAGCACTCTTGCGCGTCACGCCGCTTTTCGTGCGCTCGGCAGAAGCGAGCATCGCTGGCCTGCAACCGATCGACTGCGCTCGTAGGGGCGAGCACGTGGCAGATACTGACGGCTCTCGAGATACCTTTGAGGTTCTGTCCTCCGATGTCCTCGAAATCGAAGAATCCGCGCACGAGATTGCGCAGGGCGCCGCTGACGATGATTTGATTCTCTCCTGCGAGCGCCTGCAAGCGCGCCGTCGGCGCGTCCGGGCTGATCTTATCGTAGAGGGCGTAGAAGCGATAACCAGCTTCTGTCGGGAAGCTTCTAGACTAAGCCGTGCGTACGTGGCCTCCGAAATACATGAACTCGCGGTCCATCTTGATGATGTCGGCAGCGGCAAGGCTGAGCGATGGGCTGTCAAGCATCTTGTAGCTATTCTGGCTCTTGACCCACTCATCCGCCGGCGCCAGCGTCGACAAAGTATAGGTGGTCACTTCATTGAGATAATGGGTGGGGATGACGATCTTAGGCTTGAGCCGTTCGACGATGCCATTGGCCTGTTCGTAAGACAGGATGTGCTGCGAGCCATCGACGGGCAGCGTCAGGACGTCGATATGGCCGACGGCCTCCCAGAAGCCCGGCGCCGGATTATGGCGATTATCGCCCCAGATCAGTGTGCGAATGCCGCCCGTCTCGACCAGATAGGTGACCATGTCCATATGGCCCGGATTGTTGGGCGGGCAGGCATGGACGCCGAATTCGGCAAGGGCGTTCGTCCATTTGTACCAGCCCGGCGCCATGCAGGCATGCTTGTCGGCAAAGCCCGAGATCTTGATATCGGCGAACTGATACTTGCCGACCATCCGGTCGAGGATCATGGTCGATTGCGGCCGGTCGATCGCATCGTGATCGAAATGCGTATGGGTCGAGAGCGTGATATCGACCACCGGATCAGGAAATTTGCTCTTGAACCAATGGCCCCAAGCGCCGGAAGGATCATCCCGCCAAGGATCGAACATCAACGTCGCCCCCGAGGGCGAGGTGATCTTGAAGGCGCAATGGCCGTAATAGTCAATTGCGACGGCGCCGTTGGCATAGGACGCTTTTTCCTGGAGCTCGATGACATGATTGTTGTTGCCGGGCTGCATCCAGGCAAGCGAGTCGGCATGAGCCGGCTTCGCGGTCAGCGCCGAAGCTATCCCGCCAAATCCTGCGGCACCTGCAGCGAAGAAGAAGGATCGCCGCGACAATCCGGGGGCCGGGTGCTCATGAGTCGCATTGACAAAGACAGGTTGGACATCGGATTCATCCATGAGCATTCTCCCTTCATTCGGGCCGGCTTATTGCCGGTTGCCGGGCTCCCACGGACAACGAAGATATCACCGAACTGACGCTCCGTCCCCAGGGGCTGAGTGAGGGTAAAATAGGGGGAGTTCCCCCATATCACTGCAAGGAAAGCAAATAGCTCCGCAGAGTCTGCCGGTTTCGATCGACGCCGAGCTTGCGTCGGATGTTATTGCGGTGAAAATCGATGGTGCTGGTTTCGCGCGACAGCACTTGCGCGATCTCCTTGGTGCTCTTTCCCGCCATCACCATCTGGGCGATCTCGGCCTCGGTCGGTGTCAGAGCTTCGAGTACGCTTGCGAGCCGCCCGGCGAAGGACGATGTGATCTGCATCAGATTGGTCTCCAGAAGGTCGAGCAGCGCGTCGCGCGCTTCCACGCTCGCATTGCTGTGCCTAAGCTTCCCGATATAGGGCAGCACCAGTCCGCTTATTTGCCGTAGGATATCGCGTTCATGTTGGCGGCGGCCGGTTTCGAATTGTGCCAATAACACTCGGAGCGCCGTATTGACGTTCTCCAGCTCCTGCTCTCTTTCGCGTAGCGCCAGATTGGCGTTCGTCAGGTCCCGGGTCCGCAATTCGACCTGCGCCTCGAGGATTTCGACCTGTTTCTGGAGAGCGCGCTCGAGCCGCTCTCTTTCCTCGGTCTCGCACAGGAGCGCCAAGTCGTTCTCCACGAGACCGGCAAATTCGGCGAGAAGGTCGCGCTGATGGAGGGCGGTGGGATTGTCCCGGCAGTCGAGGACGCAGATCGTTCCAAACAGGCTGCCATCCGGCCAGATCAAGGGATAGCCGATATAGAAGGACATGCCATGGTCGAGATCCTGATTATCCTGCCAGCGTGATTCCTTATACGCATCGCGGACGATCAGCACCTCGCGGCGGGTTAGGACCGAATGACAATAGAGCCGGCTGTCAAGTTGGAATGAGGCGCCCACTTCGTAAGGATTGCCCTCGCTGCCGCTCGAGACGAGCAGGGAATGATCGGGCATCACCGTTCTCATGATCAGGCAGGCAGGAACCTCGGCGATACGCGCTGTCAGATCGACGATACGCTGCCACTTGTCCGTCAATGAAGCAGGTATATCACGCCGGCGAACATCCATGTCGATCTTTCGCTTGAGGTTCGACAACGTGAAATCTAGTCCGGTCGAGCCGAAGGAGTAAAGAAGCACTGCCTTTTGCAATTGGAGCGGACGCCCACGCTCCATGCAGTTGACGACGACGGCCACCGGGTTTTAGCGCTAGGCCGCCAGCCGGCGCCCGAGCGGCTGATCAAGGGCGAGCTGCCGACCGAGGCGATGGTGGCTTCGGTGCTCGTCGTCAAATACGCGTGGCATCTGCCGCTCTGCCGCTCTATGGGCAAACCCAGACACTCGCGACGCAAGGCCGCAGAACGGGGATCTCGCGCCATGCGGCTCAGTCCAAAGGACCCCGAAGTTCTCTTCTTCATGCAGACGGCCACCGCCTTTGCGCAGCGGCAGCCAGCGGGGCGCTTGCCGGTCGCTTCACCGAAGCGGAGGAGGCTATGGCGCGGCTGCACCAGATCGAGCCTAACTTATGTCTAGCTGACCTGCTCGCACTTTTCCCATTTCGGCGACCGGGCGATTCAACGAGATGGGCCGAGGGCCTGTGAAAGGCCGGGCTTCCCGACTAAGAGCAATGTTCGAGTCTATGAAGGGTTTCGGATGCCGGCCGCTTGAGGGACAGCGCAGCGTGGCTGAGCTAAGTCGGGGTCGAAGTCGATCCTCATGTCGTCGATGATCCGCGGACGCAACGCGCTCATCGCCTCGTTGGTTTGCAGACGCTCCTGCTTCATTTGAGGTTGGCACAGGCGAATGCCGCAGCGCCCTACCGCGCGAGCGGTCTAGTCCATCGACCCATTTCAGACCTCGCACAATGTCCGACTTGAGTCCGTAGCGCAGCCGAGGACTAAACCGCTCTCGCGGTAGAGCGCTGCGGCGGCGGCGAGGCCGGCGCGATAATGGGACGGGGGCGTCCTGTCTGAAGATGAGGGGTTGCCAACCTCACATCAGACAGGAGCCTCCCCATGACCGACGAAGCCATGAGCCCGTTGCGCCGGCGCATGATCGAAGACATGACGGTGCGCAAGTTCGTCGAGAAGACACAGAAGGATTACATCCGTCACTGGCGAAAGCGTTCTCGATCGGGTTGAAGTCGGAGCTGTAGGGCGGGAGGTAGAGCAGCGTTGCGCCTGCTGCTTCGATCATTTCACGGATGTGTTTGCCTTTATGGCTTGAGAGATTGTCCATCACCACGACGTCTCCGCGGCGGAGTTCCGGCACGAGGATGTGCCTGACATAGGCCGTGAAGGCGTCGCCATTGATCGGCCCGTCGAGGAGCCTTGCGCGTCATATCGGCTTGGTGGCGATGATGGGTGATGTTCACCGCAAGATCCTGCGCGGCCTTGGTGAGGGGCTTCGCTGATAGCCGCCGCCTTCCACCCATTTCGAGATGACCACACCAGTTCCTCTGAGTCGCAACATGCAAGAGGTAGCAAGGGACTTAGACGGATTCAAAGCCAATGGCGAATGAGATCGCCGTCTGCATCGCGCAGCAGCTGTCATAGAACGTCGTCGTTAGTGGATGCATCGGCCTTAGTTTGCGGACAATATGCCCCCGTCAGTGATTTGGATTCGCAGCGGTAGCCACGAAAAAAAAGCCCGGCGCGATGGCCGGACCTCTCGAGCTTTCGTGGCCTGCGGGAAGTGGTTGCTCGGCAGGGGTTGTTCTGTGCGCTCTACACGGATCGCGGCAGCCAAGAGCGCCGGCGGATACCTGCGTAACCTGACCGAGAAGGCGAGGGGAGGGTCCCTTCTTCCTCGACCAGGAAGGCCGAGCAGATCGCGCTAGTCGCATCGTCGAGCGTCACCACCAGATCGTGCTGCTTGGCCCGGCAGCCAGGCATGCCGAGAGGCGTCCTGATGCAGCAGCATCCCCAACATCGGTCGGCGAGGGCGCTACAGGTGGATAGCCCGCCGTTCCCAACGGTCCGAGCGAAGAGCTGATTGCGTGGTGGCAAGCGAAACCGAGCTAGGCCGGCGCGTAGCCCCGTCCTGGCAACGATCAAACCGCGATCCACGGGGTCCTCTGAGTTATCGCCGAAATTGTGGTGCTCATCCGCCCCCCGCGGGAGGTTCCTCACGCCTCGAAGGCCTGACCCTCGAGCCCGGGACATGGGAAGGCTTTGCCGGAACG
>Ga0206870_1128_pt1 | contig 18518 bp, 9 predicted proteins | sample Alteio_BWOrgCont_36_FD_152620 | JGI IMG/M metagenome (GOLD analysis project Ga0206870, IMG submission 152620) | Enriched cells from forest soil in Barre Woods Harvard Forest LTER site, Petersham, Massachusetts, United States -... | ecosystem: Environmental > Terrestrial > Soil > Temperate forest > O... | reverse complement strand
TCAGATATGTCATAGACGGGGCCGACCGTTACGTCGGCGTTCTGGAAGAGCTGGAGACACTGTTGCTGGTTTCGTTGGCCGACGAAATCAGAAAGAATCGCATCGAGCTGAGAGACGTTTTCGAGACGTCTGGTGTTGGTTGCGAACCGCGGATCGGTAATAAGTGCAGGCTTTTCGATGGCGCGGAAGAGACGTTCCGCCATGGCCTGAGTTGAGGCTGAGAGGCACACCCAATGGTCATCGGCGGTGCGATAGACGTTACGGGGCGCGCTGTTGGTTGAGCGGCTGCCGGTACGCGGTTTTACTTTGCCGGTGATTCGGAAGTTGGCGGTCTGTGGGCCGAGGATGGAAAAGAGCGGGTCGAGCAATGGGATGTCGATGACTTGTCCCAAGCCGCGGCTCACCTCGACATGGCGAAGAGCAGCAAGAATGCCGATAGCGCCGTAGAGGCCAGCGGTCATGTCTCCAAGATATATAGGAGGCAAGACGGGCTCCCTATCGGCAAAGCCATTCATTGAGGCGAAGCCCGACATTCCCTCTACCAAGGTGCCGAAACCGGGCCGGTCGGAATAGGGACCGGTTTGTCCCCAGCCTGAGATTCGGGCGAGGATCAGCGAACAATTCGCCTTGAAGAGGGTCTTCGGAGCGAGATCCATGCGTTCCAGTGTGCCGGGCCGGAAGCTTTCCACCATGACGTTTGCGGTACGAGTGAGCCTCAGCAGAATGTCGCGGGAAGCCGAATTGCGAAGATCGAGGCAGAGGCTGCGCTTGTTTCGGCTGTATGCCTTCCACGCTGTTTCGACTCCTCCGACGCGCCACTCTCGCAGTGTATCCCCAGAAGGAGGTTCGATCTTAATTACGTCTGCACCCAGGTCCGCCAACGCCATGGTGAGCGTATTGCCTGCGACCAACCGGGACAGATCAATGACACGCAACCCGTGAAGCGGACCGCCAGGGCCTTTCGTGAACTGAACTGTTTCGAACATACTCAGTGACTCCGTTCCAGCAGACGAAGTATCAGCAGTGTAAGAGTGACGGTGACAGCGCCGCCAATCCGCGTCGCGATTTGGGCAAAGGGCATTAGCTCAAGCCGTTCGGCAGCAGTAAGGATTGCAACGTCTCCCGTGCCACCGGAGCCCGTGTGGCAGGCGTTGACGAGAGCGGCCTCGATTGGGAAGAGTCCCAGCCATCTTCCGACGAAGAATCCAGTCATAGTCAAAGTAAGAACAACGACCGTAATGATGACCAGGTTGGCGGGATGCAGGGCTTGCATTACCGATGCCCAGGGGGTCAGCGCGATCGCAACGGCGAAAAGCAACGGGTAAGTAACGCCGATCGCGAAAAAGCGTCCTACGGCAGCCGCCGCGCGTTCAATCCGATCGGGCATCAGATTGAAGATCTTTAACAGCACGGCAAGAATGATCATGGTCACCGGCGCAGGCAAAGAGACAAGCTGATGAGAGAGTACGCCCGCCGAATAGAGACAAATACCGAACAACGCGGCGCTCAACAGAAGGTCGGGAGAGAGCGGTGTTGGAGACACTGACGACGCGGAGGCTGCGAACGCGTCGAGGGAAGAGATCTCGAGGGAGCCATTGCCGGTTAAAGACGGATAACGTCGGCCGAGGGAGTTCAGACAGCCGCCCAGGATGATTGCCACCAGGTTTGCGAAGAGGACAACAGGCAGCAAGTGAGCGAGAATGTTTGCAGAATTTCGATGGAGGATGTCGGCATAGCCGAGCGAAAGCGGAATCGCGCCTTCTCCAACACCCCCGCCCATCACTGGGACGACAACCATGGGGAGAGTCTGATTGAAGGGCAAGCCCAACGCGGCGCCCGCAGCTCCGCCGAGAAGTAACGCTGCAGCCGATCCAGCTAGCAAAGGTACGGACAGTTTGGCGATTCCGCGCAAGAGCAGCGTGCGATTCATCCCCGCGATACTGCCTACAATAATGGCCGTTATGTAGAGGTAGATGAAGTTGGTTCCCTTGGTGAAGCTGGTTACCGCCTGCTCAAAGTTGTTGGGGAGCCAGTGGCGATAGACAAGATAAGACGGCAGAAAAGCGGCGGTGATTGCTGGCGCGCCCAATCTCCGCAGAAAGGGAACCAGACCTCCTAGCCACGCACATAGAAATCCACCGACGGCGAGGGAAGCGACCATGACAGAGATTTCGCTGGTGAGCGCATGTGTCATCGTGAGGGCTACTACTATGGCCGCGAGAGGAAGAAAAATTGAGACGGGAATGACTCCGATGGGATAGGAACACCAGACCGGCCATTTGCGAGTGGAGTGTGGGATAGAGTTCATGAAACTTGAAAAATCTGGTAGCTGTGCGCGGCCAATTTGACAGTTAGTCCATTCGGATCAGGCTGGGATGAAGTGCGCCTCACGACATCAACGTACCGGGTCGCATGAATCGCTTGAGTATCGACTCGGAGATCTATCGCTTCACTTCGGAAGTTGAAGACCATCAGTAGGCGTTCTGAGCGATCGGCAGATTCGCGCAGGATCGCATATGCATGATCGTCGCTGGTATGGATCATGCGGCGAGCGCTGTTCTGGAAGAGCGCAGAGTGGTTGGCTTTGAATTTTAAGAGTGTCGGGATGCCCGGAGCCGGCCTTGTGATGCCGTCAACCGGAGCGCAGTAGCAGAGCATGTCTCCGGAAGCGACCAGCAGAGCTTCTGCAAAGCCCTGCTGCTCCGCTTGATCCATTCTTGGCACGGGGAAATAGAGGCTTCCACCCGCGGCCACGACACGATCGTGGTACCTGCGCAGCGCTTGCTCCAGGAGCGCGGGGTTCTCGTCGCGAATGGATTGCTCCAACGGGTTGTTGCCTTTCTCCCACCAGATTCCGAGGCCGTAGTCGAAGAGGTTGGTGTAGCCGCCGTCAGTGATCCAACCAACAGGATCGTCTGTGTGGAAGGCGCCCCCCCCTTCGGGCTGCGAGAATTTGCTTTTCAATGGTTGGACGAGAAACGTCGCGTTCTTCTGCCAGTCAATGCCGGCATACCAGTTCACGGCGTCGAGGACGATGCCGTCGATCCCTGTGTCGAGCCAGAAGCGTATCACCTTGCGGGCTTCCCCGGCCCATTCGTTAGTGGTCCAGTTGTATTGCGGGAGGTGAATCAGATTACCCTGAGCGTCGCGTCCTGGCCAGCGCGTCCAGTAGTACTTGTGAGCGCGGTTGCTCCATTGCCAGAACTCGTTTTTCGCCGGGTCGTAACCGGCGTGTGACGGGCGTATAAAGAAATAGCTGTTGCTGGATGCGGGAGCAGGGGCGTCAGGGCGATCGCTCCAATAGTAGAACGCGGTTTCGCGGCTTGCCCTTCCGGCGCGTTCGTCGTCGGCGGCCTTCATGAACTGGCCGGCATCGAGGCTGCTGTATCCAAGATTCTGAAAGGTAATCACATGGACGCCCAGCGAATGCGCGAGCGTCACCAGATTGCGAAAGTCATCCGTGCTGCCCACATCAGGATCGAGACGATAGCGGTCTTTCGCGTCGAGGCCGTCATAGCTGTTTCCGCCTTCTTCGGGAGCGAAGATTTCAACGGATGTGATGCCGTTACTGACAAGCTCCTGCAATCTCGCTTTCGCCTCTGGAGGATTCAACGGGAGGTGCTCGAAGCGCCAGTACTTCGTATTGGGCTTCAGCGTAACACGGTGGATTGCCGGAGTCGTGATGTACCAGGGTAGGCTCTGTGAACTCGGGGTGCTTGACGCGCGCACTTCGATCGGGACTGGAACTGCGCAAACGAGAAGACCCATCACAAGAAGCGAGATGCGCTGCCGGTATCGGGTGACAGGCGTGATAGTTGTAACGATGACTGATCGTGATCGACAGATCATGAGCTGGCACCTCTCACCGCGCCGCGCCGTTAAGCCCAGACTACCGAGCCCATACCTGCGGTAAGACCCGGATGACTGAAAGCGCCTTCATTTTGCGTTTCACGAGGGGCTTCCGTAAATTTAAATAGACTGCTTTGAAAGCTTTCAACTCTTTCTGCTGGTAAACATTACTTGGGAGAACGTAACTCTGTCAACGCAATCGACATCGGACTAAGTTGACACTCTCCTTCCTGCCGATGAATATAAGCATGTTTTTATCAGCATGTGAAAGCTTTCATGTTTGAGTGTTGAAGCGAGATGAGGAGTCGACGTGCGTAAAGAGCTATTGAGCATCGTGCTGGCTGGGGCTGCATTTTACTGTGTTCGCCCGACGGTCGTTGAGTCGCAAGTGGACTATCCGCATTTGAAACTCGGCGGCGAAGGGCTCTCAGCTCCCGACTGCAATAATGTGCCGAAGTTGCTGGTCGGCGGAGTTCGCGGGTGCTCTCCTGAAGAGATGCAGACGTGGTTGAACGAAATGCGAGGATGGCGAACGAACCGTCACATTCGGATGGGATACTCGGATGAAATGTACAACGTGCCGGCCCTCAAATGGACACAGTCGAGCTTCATTCAGCCCCAGATGATGATGGAAGACCGATACTTCTACGATCTGGTCGCCGGCAAATACACAGTTGATCGATATGTCGATGACACGGTGAAACGATATGGCGGAATAGACTCCGTTCTGATCTGGCATACCTATACCAACATTGGCGTTGACGACCGAAATCAGTACGACTTGATTCGGGACATGCCGGGGGGACTTCCCGCCGTTCGGCAAATGGTCGCTGACTTCCACAGTCGCGGCGTCAAGGTATTTTTCCCGGTCATGGTCTGGGACCAGGGCACGCGCGACGAAGGCAAACCAAATTGGACAGCGACTGCCGAAGTCATGAAGGAGATTGGCGCCGATGGCGTGAATGGCGACACGATGGATGGTATTCCGAGGGCATTCAGCGAGGCGGCGCAAAAGGGAGGGTATCCGCTGGTACTGGAGCCGGAACACTTTCCCGGACATGACGAGATGCTGGCCTGGAACATCATGTCGTGGGGTTATTGGGAGTATCCTTTCGCACCGGACGTCAGCCGCAGCAAGTGGCTCGAGCCCCGCGCTATGGTTAATGTGAGTGCGCGGTGGAGTCGTGACAAAACGGACAATTTGCAGGCGGCATTTTTCAACGGGGTCGGTTATGAGAGCTGGGAAAATGTGTGGGGCATCTGGAACGGCATCACACCGCGAGATGGTGAGGCGATTCGACGCATCGCCACGATCGAGCGCGGAGTAGCCCCGTTTCTTGTGAGCCAGGAGTGGCAGCCCTATTACCGGACCGAAATGCGTGGGTTATTTTCAAGCTATTTTCCTCTCGGAGGAGACGCAGTTTGGACAATAGTTAACCGTAGCGACACCGGCATGGAAGGAGAGTTGTTGCGCGTGAAGACGCCGCCGTCGGGGGCAAAGTTCTACGATCTGTATCACGGCATCGAATTGAAGCCGAGGATGGATGGTAAGGACGCGATGCTTTCGTTCCTGGTTGAGCCAAATGGTTACGGTGCGGTTTTGCAGATGGAGGGAAGTCCGACGCCGGATCAAGAGAAGCTGCTGAAGGCGATGCATACGATGACGCAGATGTCGCTAGTTAGCTACAGTCACGAATGGCGCTTCCTGCCTCAGACAGTCGTCGCTATTCCTTCCGCGAGAGCGGGGTCGGATTCTCCTGAAGGCATGACAAGAATCGCAGGCGGGCCGTACCGTTTTCGGGTGAATGGTATTGAGATCGAGGGGCACGACGATATCGGAGTCGATGTTCAATATCCGTGGGAGTCATCTCCTCGCCGGTATCATGACCATTTCATGAATGTCGCCAGCTTCTGGATTGATACGAACCTGGTGACCAACGCGCAATTCAGCAAGTTCCTGGATGCGACGCACTATCGTCCGGCAGATAGCGGAAATTTTCTTCATGACTGGAAAGATGGAAAGTATCCCGACGGATGGGCGGACAAGCCCGTCACCTGGGTCTCAATCGAAGATGCGCGAGCCTACGCGCGTTGGGCGGGCAAGCGTCTTCCTCATGAGTGGGAATGGCAGTACGCGGCGCAGGGGACAGACGAACGAAAATATCCGTGGGGAAATACGTGGGATGGAAGTGCCGTACCGACGCCTGACAAGGGACGAAACCTAACGTCGCCCGATGCTGTGGGGGCTCATCCGCTGGGAGCGAGCCCGTATGGCATAGAAGACATGGTCGGAAACGTTTGGCAATGGACCGACGAGTATCAGGACGAGCACACTCGTGCTGCAGTGGTTCGCGGCGGCAGCTATTACCAAGCGCAGGGATCGATCTGGTATTTCCCGCAAGCGTATCGGAATGACGAGCACGGCAAATTGCTCTTAATGGCGCCTAGCGAAGACCGCTCGGGCACGATCGGCTTCCGCTGTGTCATGGATGTTCCGTAGTGCCACAGGCTCACTATCTTGAACGAACGCTCTCGAAAAAGCGCCATGCCATATCGGTGAAATTGAGAGGATCATTTGGCTGGTGCTTCGCATTCCAGGCGTTGTCGGTGCCTCCCAGCCATTCATGGCCGAGATCGCGAACGAAATCAGCGATGACCTGAACGTTGTTTTTGCAGCCTTTCCAATAGAGTTCTACGCCCCAGTTTGTCTTGCGAGCGCGTTGCAGGTTACAGCCATTGAGATATCCCCAGGTCACCCAGTTGCCGTGGGGGGTGGTAGCAAAATCGGGGCTATTGACCTCGAAGCCTGAAAACTGCTCGTCCAGGTCGCCGTGGATGTAAAGGATAGGGACGGGGCGCGCGAGCCGTAATGGCGGCTGCATCAACGGTGTGGCCACACTCGCTATTGCTGTAACCACCTGAGGGTGAAGCGACGCAAAGAGCTGGACCATCCCGGATCCGCTGGAGAAGCCGGCGAAATACATCCGCCTGCGATCAACGTGTTCGCGAACTGTAATCTCTTTCAAGAGGGCCATAAGATAGCCATCATCGTCCACTGGCTCCCTTCCTGCAGGGGGGACGTGAGAACGCGATCCTTGCATCTCCCAAAAGGTCAAGTTTGTGTGCCGGTCAAAGGCCTTCTCCGGCTCGCGGGGCAGCGGTTCAGGAAAGACGACGAGAAAACCATTCTTGTCCGCTTCGTTTTTCCAACTGAATTCCTCAGAGGCCGACCTGGCAGAGCTGCCGGTGCCGCCGAGCATAAAGACGACTGGAGGATGCGAGGAAAGCCCAGCCGGTCGATATACGAGGTAAGGCCGTCCGTATCCGTTGTGGATGAAGGGGTGTTGTTCCGTTTGCTTCGCAGATTGCGCGCCTAAGCTATCGATGGCGAGAAGTGTGAGTACAACAGCGGGAAGCAGAGTGAGGGCAGTGGTTCTCTTCACGAAGACAGCGTAGCACTTCGAGTATCCGGTCACGCGCGGGACTGGCAGCAAGCAGCTCACCAAGAGGCTATTTCTTTCGGGAGGACGCTGTCGTCGGAGACGGCCCTTTGGGTTTACTCATGCGCTTTGGGATCGAGGTGAACCCATGCGATGTTGCTTGCGCAGATGGAGGAGCGACAGACTCACGCACTCTTAGTTCAGTGTGAAGGACAACTTGACGCGGAGGGGCGGCCCAGTTCGCAACTCGATCTAGAAGCAAGCGCATCGCCGTCGCGCCGAGCTCATAGCCTGGCTGATAGACGGTGAAAAGCGGCGGGTTCGTCATCGAGGCGATATCGAGGTCATCGAAGCCGACTAGCGAAACGTCCTGCGGGCATCGGAGGCCACGTTCTCTGATGGCTTGGAGGACGCCAAGCGCGATCAGATCATTCCCGGCAAATATGGCAGTGGGCGTCGGCGACATGCGCAGAAGATTGATTGCTGCAGAGTGACCCTCGGCCTTGCTAAACGCGACCTCTTTCACGTAGTCGGATTGAATCGCAATCCTGGCGGCTTTTAGAGCTTTTCGAAAACCTCTGAGTCGATCCTGAGCGTTCGTGAGATGCAGAGGTCCGCTAATCATGGCGATGCGAGTATGCCCTAAGCTAACGAGATGCTGGACAGCATGATAAGCTCCTGAGACGTTAGCAACGGTGACTGTGTCTCCAACCCAGTCACGAGGCTTTCGATCGATGCATACCACCGCTGCACCGGCTTTACGATAAGAGTCGGCCTGTTCGGTCAATTCGCTGAAGTCAGAGGGAATAACGATCAGCCCCAGTGGAAGATAGGTCCGCAGCTCGTTGAGGTGGGCGATCTCTTTCTGATGATCGTTGTCGGTGTTACACAAAATAAGGCGCTGACCGTTGGCGAAGGCCACGTCTTCCGCGCCGCGAACAACCGCGGGGAAAAAGGGGTTCGTGATGTCGGGGATGATCATCCCGATCATGTTTGTTTTGACCCGGCGCAGGCCACGAGCCAGCTGACTGGGTTGATAGTCCATCGCCGCGACGGCATCGAGCACCCGCGTCCTTAGAGGTTCTCTGACGGGCACCGAGCCGCTCAGCACGTTCGACACGGTCCCGAGCGAGACGCGAGCCATACGAGCGATGTCGTGCATATTCGGCATATTGAGACCGGGCCAGGCCTTCTATTCCTTACGCGTTTGCAGTACGACAAAGAGGCTGCAACTTCGTTATCGTTGGGCGAGTTTAGCGCCGCCAAGCAATATGGCGCGCCCTCTCGAAGGAGAACGTTCAGTCACATTAGAGCATGAGGCCTCAAGACTCTCCCGCCTCCTTCTCACGAGTGCAACAAGGAGCGCAGGACAGAGACGTACTTCGGAAATGCGCTTGACAGAGCTATTTGGGCGGAAGTAAGCTCTTCCCGACAGAATTTGAAAGCTTTCAAACTTCGTTCCACTTCGAGGCCCACAATGACGAGACGCATCCTGCTTTCGCTACTTTTGCTTTTCCCTCTACTGTTTTCAGCCGGCGCGTATGCACAGTTTGCCCAACGCGGCGGCCTTGCAGGAACAGTCTTTGATTCATCTGGCGCGGTGGTTCCGGCCTGCGATATCACGCTGCTCGACGTCGCGCTGAACCAGAGCCGGCACATAAAAACCGACGCCGCGGGCCATTTTGAATTCAACAACCTGGCCGCCGGGCAGTACCAGTTGACTGCGACCGCCCAGGGGTTTGCGACTGAACAATCGCATCAGATCACCGTCAACATCGGCGCCATCGCCAGCTACGATTTCAAGCTGCGTGCCGGGTCCGCTTCACAACAGATAACGGTTACAGACCAGGTTGGAGGACTGGAGACTGACAACGCGACGCTCGACACAAACGTTTCAACACAGCAGCTTGAGAACTTGCCGTTGAATGGCCGCAACTTTACCGCGATCGCGGCGCTGGCTCCCGGAATCGCCACCATTCCGCAATTGAATATCAATCCTGGCGGCACGTTTTCGGTAGGCGCGAGTTTCGCGATGGGGGGCACGCAATTCCAGACTGGCGGCTCGTTTCAGGGTTCGCGCGACAACGGCTTCTACGTCAATGGCGTTAACATCAACGACAACTACGAGAGCAGCATCAGCTTTGAACCTTCCGCCGAAGCGCTGGGTACGGGGACAGTGCAGGTAGCGGACTTTTCCGCCGCCGTCGGTCACGACATCTCGGCCATCACAATGCAAACGAAAAGCGGCTCGAGCAAGTTCCATGCCGAGGCGTTTGAATTCATGGAGAACAATGATCTCAACGCCATCAATCCCTGGACCAAAGCGAACGCAATCATCACCGGGACACCGGCCATTAAGCCTTCGCTGCAGCGCAATCAATTTGGCGGCAACGTCGGTGGCCCGCTCTACATTCCGAAAATACTGACTGGGCTCAGAGACCGGATATTTTTCTTTGCGAACTACGAGAATTTCATCGAGCACGAGGGCAACCAGGCGGTTACGACCTCGGTGCCATCGGCCGCTGAGCGCACCGGAGATTTCAGCGAGTTGCTCGGCACGAATCCCAACCCAACTCAACTCTACAACCCTTACTTCACCACCTATGATGCGAACGGGAACAGCTCGCGGCCGCCAATACCGAACAATCGCCTCGACCTGGCAACCAAGCCGGATGGAACTCCAATAATCGACCCGGCGTCGGCTGCTCTCCTCAAGACGTACTGGCCGTTGCCCAACATTCCGAATGAGCCCAGCAATGCGGTCAACTACATTGCCTATCAATCGCCGGGAATCTCGAACTATCACATCGACACACGCTTCGACGCGCGAATCACAAATAACGACTCGGTCTTTGCGACCTGGTCAGTGTCGAGTGGGGCGTCGAGTCTCACGGGCGGCATCCCGCCTTATGAGCTGCATAACTTTCCCTACCAGGACCAGGCGTGGCTGGTGACGGCGAACTATGTTCACATCTTCAACCCGCGTGTCACAAACGAGCTGATCTTTGGAGTTGGCGACGGACATCTCCTGACAATTTTGTCGGGACAGCTAAGCTACCTGAATAGCGGCAGCAATCCGCTGAACCAAAGCTTTCAAAACACGGGAGCGGGGATCACCCACGGCGTCTTCAACATCGACACTGGCAATTACGCCGGTGTCGGAGCCGGAGAGATATTTCGAGCTGAGAACCACTCCTGGCAGGTTTCTGACAACCTTGACTGGGTACTCGGCCGGCACACAGTTTCAGCCGGCTTCAACTTTTTCCGGAAGGCGGAGATTGACTGGGACGTCGCGCGCACCGTGTCGTTTGGCGGCGACTTCAGCCAGAGCGGCTATGATCTGGGCCACATTGGTGGCGACAATATGGCCGATCTGGAGATGGGGCTTCCGAGCAACATGAACGTGCGCTATACCATCAACGGTGGTAGCGCGACGGCTCCGGATTACAACATCCAATTTCCCTATTGGGGGCTCTACGCGAATGACAAATTCCGCCTGAATCCAAAACTGACGATATCGGCTGGTCTACGCTATGAGTTGAGTATTCCCGCCTATACGCCCAATCCACCAGCTGCCCCCTGCTGCGCGATCTATTCCGCGACTCCCGATGGCGGAGTGCTCAAATACCCCGGGATCGTGTCGGGGTTGTCAAAGCACTACTTGTCGGCGCCGAAGCTGAACTTTGCTCCGCGAGTGAGTATTGCCTATAGCCCCACCCCGCAGAGAGTTATCCGTGCCGGCTATGGAATCTTCTTCAACACTGGAGCGACCCAGGCGTCGAACGTCGTAGGGAATGCTTTCTATGGAACTACGGCCGGGACCAACTATAGCGTGAACAACACGACGTTGGGAGTTCCGGTGGATACGCCGGTCACGACCTTGGCGAATGTGTTCCCAGCTCCCGTCAGCACGACGTTAGGGTCGTTCCCGGTGTCGACTGGCACAGGTCAAGGGTACGATGGTGACGGGGCGCTCACTTCGATTACTTACTACGATCAGAAGTCAATGCCTCTGCCGTACTACCAGCGCATGCTGGTCGACGTCCAACAGCAAATCGCGTCCCATGATGTCTTCATCATTTCTTATGCCGGAGTTCAGGGCCGGAAGGGAACGAACCAGCAAAACATCAACCTGCCTACCTATCAGACGGGATGGGTCAATGGTGGCGGTGTCGGCGATCCCACCTTCAATGCCGCGCGACCGAATAACGTTGGCAGATTCGGCGACATTTACGTGATGAGGCCGCAGTTGAACTCGTTCTACAACGCGCTGATAGTTCAGTACCGGCACGATTTCAGCAACGGGCTTCAGTTCATGAGCAACTACACGTGGGGCAAGACGGTTTCGGATTATCCCACGACCAACATTCTCAGTTTGAATACCAACGGCGGCGGTAACGGCTTTCAATATCCGAACCTGTATGACCGCGGAGAGGCGACTTTCTCTCATCGACACCGCTTTGTGTATACCGGTATCTGGACGCCCGGTTATGGCAAGGACTGGCCGATGTGGGTGAAGCTCCCTCTCACCGGTTGGCGGTTGAGCGGCATCGGGACTCTGGAGTCTGGGGACATCTACACGGTCAACAACGGAGGACCCGGTACCCCCTGCCCGACTTCCGACGCCGGTACGGCGATCTGCCCGACAGGAAATGGCACGAGCGCGCAGGATGCCGCCGGCTATCTTCAGAGCGGTCAGGAGTTTGATGAACTGAATGTTCAAGGGAACGCCAACATCGGCCATGGGCAGAAGACATTTTCCAGGCAATTCGATACCTCAAAATTCTCGCTGCCGCCGATGAACGTCCGCGGAAACTCCGGCTTAGGAACGATCCGCGGCCCCGGGCAAAACAATGTCGACATTTCTTTAGCGAAGACGTTCACGATCCATGAAGGTCTCTTTTTTGAATTACGAGGGGATGCATTCAACGCGTTTAACCACAGCCAGTGGAACGGAATCAATACGACTTACCCCAGCGGCAGCGCGCAGTATCCGTTTGGCCAGGTCAACGGAGCGAGGGAAGCGCGAATCGGCCAAGTAGGGGCCAAGTTGTTCTTCTAAAGTATGGTCCAGGACATTATTCGAAGTTCTCACTGTTCCTAACGCAGCATGCGAAGCAGACAAGTGCTCCTCCTTTAGCCTCTGGCGGCGGTTTTAGAGGAAAGTGTTTGTCGAGTTCGCTCGAATCTGACCTGGAGCTAGCCATGTACCAGCCGGAAACCTACTTCATCTCTCTTTTGCTGATGGTCATCAGCATGCTTTGCTGGGGGTCATGGGCGAACACGGTTAAGCTGTGTCCCGGATACGGTTTTCAGTTGTTCTACTGGGACTATGTAATCGGCTTAATCCTCGGTTCGGTGGTATGGGGAGTGACGCTAGGGAGTCTGGGAAGTACCGGAGCGCCGTTTATCCGGGATGTCGCCCATGCCGGACTGCATCCGATCCTGTTCGCGATGGCCGGCGGCATCATCTTCAATATCGCTAACCTGCTGTTAGTGGCGGCCATTGATATCGCCGGCCTCGCCGTAGCTTTCCCGGTTGGCATTGGCATCGCATTGATCGTTGGAGCGGTGAGCAGCTATGTGATTTCCCCGAAAGGAAATCCGTTGTTGCTGTTTGGTGGAATTTCCCTGGTCGTCACTGCGATTGTGTTTGACGCGACTGCATACAGGCTACGAGAGACGAGTCACAAGGCCACGGGCCAGAGGGGCTTGATTATCAGCGCAATTGCGGGGCTGCTGATGGGGACGTTTTATCCGTTTGTCTCGAAGGCGATGACAGGGGAGGACGCCGCCGGACCATATGCCGCGGTGTTCTTTTTTGCTATCGGAGTAGCGGTCTGCGCTATTCCGGTGAACTATCTGCTGATGCGCATGCCGCTCGATGCACGGGAGCCGGCGGCTATGAACGGTTACTGGCAAGCGCCGAAAAGCTGGCATGTATGGGGAGTGCTCGGTGGAGGAATCTGGTGCACCGGCGCACTGATGAACTTCCTGGCCTCACAGGCCCATCTTGTAGGCCCGGCAGTGTCCTATTCGATTGGACAAGGCGCAACGATGATCTCCGCAGCGTGGGGTGTTTTTATCTGGCAGGAGTTTGCGGCGGCGCCAGCGACGTCGAAGAGATTCCTGGCCTGGATGTTTATTTTGTTTCTATGCGGCCTGACGGCCATCGCCGTTGCTCCGTTGTTCTAGCGATACTTCAACTCTTTGTCTTGATCTGAGGAGAATTCCATTGCCCAGGCAAAAGCCAATCGTTGTCGTCGGAAGCATCAACATCGACCTTGTGTCGGTATCCGCAAAGATTCCGGGCGTTGGTGAAACCGTACTAGGAACTGACTTTCAGATTCATCCCGGGGGTAAAGGCGCCAACCAGTCGGTTGCTGTTGCCAGGCTCGGTTATCCGGTGAGGTTGATTGGTTGTTTAGGCAGCGATCAGTTCGGCACGCAACTCAGGACGCATCTTCAAGCAGTAGGTGTCGACATCGCAGGAGTTGCCACTTACGAAGGAACATCCGGGGTCGCAGCGATTCTCGTTTCCGAGGCAGGCGAGAACAGTATCGTGGTCACCCCGGGCGCAAATGCACAGGTGGCGCCAGAGAATCTTGAATCAAACATTGAAATGATTCGAGAGGCTGGGATTGTCCTGACGCAGCTGGAGATTCCGATTGAGACCGTCGAGTATCTAGCCAAGATCTGTGCGCGTGAAAGGGTCCCACTGATCCTTGACCCGGCGCCGGCACAGGAGTTGCCTCCTAGCATTTTCCCTCAGTTCGAGTGGTTTACGCCAAATGAAACCGAGGCTGCATTTTTTATCGAGAACGGAAAATCTGCGATAGTTGCTCACAATTCAGTGGAAATTTCAAAGTTGATCCAGGCTAAAGGGAGTCGGGGCGTGATTCTCAAGATGGGTGCGCAAGGTGTTTATCTTGCGTCGCTGGACGAACCCGGACAGTCTGTGCCGGCAATCCCGGTTAAAGCGGTCGATACCACTGCCGCGGGTGACGCGTTCAACGGCGGTTTCGCCACTGGTCTCATGCTAGGGAAAACAGCGCTGGAAAGCGCTAAGTTTGCGGCCGCAGTCGCAGGCGTTTCCGTGACACGATCTGGAGCTCAAACGTCGATGCCCACTATGAATGAAGTGAACGAGCTGCTTAAGAGGGCTAATCTCGCGGCCCCGTAGCTATGAGAGGGATCTATGAGCGATTCCACCTGCAGAAGGTTGCAATGAAAACGATGAAAAGAGTTATGCGGTGGACCGCCAACACCTCGGTGCTTGCGGTCTTCTCCTCAGCATTGGCATTTTCGCAGGACACTCACTACGCCCCGACGCGACAGCAGATTCCGCCGCCGGGATGTTTCACACTGCGAGGAGCGTGGGAAGGCGGATATACGCCTTGCACCGCAACATCGCACCAGGAGTGGCTCGCGGACGTGACTCATTGGCGCACAGAGCGGCGGATCCGAATCGGGTTCGATCCATCGCGCTACGAGCTTCCGGCATTGCTATGGACGCAGTCGAGCTTCATGCAGCCCCAACTGATGGTTCAGGATCGCTATTTCTATGACCCCTTTGCGGGCAAGTACACCGTTGATCGTTACCTGGATGATCTCGAAAAGCGATATGGCGGAATCGATGCCGTGCTTGTTTGGGCGACGTATCCCAACATGGGTATCGACACGCGCAACCAGCATGACATGGTGCGATCGATGCCAGGCGGCGTAGAAGGCGTCAAACAGATGGTGGCCGATTTTCATCGCCGGGGCGTCCGGGTGTTATTCCCCATGATGATGTGGGACCAGGGTGTCAACGATCCGGGAGTACCTTGGCCGCAGGCAATCGCCGAATTTATGAAACAGCTCGACGCGGACGGTATCAATGGCGATACACAAGACGGAGTGCCGCTCGCATTCTCATTGGCTGCAGACAAGGTAGGCCATCCGCTTGCATTTGAGCCGGAGGGGGGTCCGCATGACGAGGGGATCGCGTGGAATGTGCTTACTTGGGGCCAGTACCAGTATCAGTTTGTTCCGATCGTGGATCGATACCGGTGGCTGGAACCGCGGCACGAGGTTAATATCTCCGACCGCTGGAAGCGTGATAAAACGGACAATCTGCAGTTCGCGTTTTTCAATGGAGAAGGATGGGAGAGCTGGGAAAACATTTGGGGAATCTGGAACGGAATAACGCCGCGAGACGGTGAGGCAACGCGCCGGGTTGCGACTATCGAGCGGGGAGTCTCACGTTTCCTGGTCAGCCAGGATTGGGAGCCGTTCTATCCGACGCAGATGTATGGCGTGTTTGCGAGCAGATGGCCACTGGGTGAGCTGGCCGTTTACACGATCGTGAACCGAAATGAATATGAGGTCCGTGGCCGGCAAATGACGATTTCATCGAAGCCGGGAGTGCGATATTTCGACCTCTACCATGGTGAAGAAATCATTCCAATCCACGAAGGCGGAAACGACGTGCTCTCATTTGTGACCGAGGCGCATGGCTACGGCGCCATCCTCACCACTCCGGGCGAGCCAGATGCCGGGATGAAAACCCTGATGTCGAAGATGAAGCAGTTGACCGCACAGCCGCTTTCCAGTTATTCACATGAATGGAAGCCGTTGCCTCAACAACTTGTTGAGATCAAAGGAACTACCCCCTCATCTTCCGCTCCTGAAGGAATGATCAGGATTGCAGCAGCTGACTTTCTCTTTAAGGTGGAGGGCATCGAGATTGAGGGCTTCAATGATGTCGGAGTGGATGTTCAGTACCTGTGGGAAGATGAAGCCCGGCGTTTTCACGAGCACAGAATTTCGATTAAGCCGTTCTATATCGACAAATATCCAGTGATGAATGAGGAGTTCAAACGATTTCTCGATGCCAGTCACTATCATCCAAAAGACGACCTGAATTTTCTCAAAGATTGGAAGAATGGCACTTACCCAGCAGGCTGGGCAAAGCGACCGGTCACCTGGGTTTCACTAGAGGATGCCAGGGCTTATGCGGAGTGGGCGGGGAAGCGCCTGCCTCGTGAGTGGGAGTGGCAATATGCCGCACAGGGTGCTGACGGTCGCATCTATCCATGGGGCAATTCCTGGGACGCGAGTGTTGTTCCGGTGCCGGACAAGGGGCGCTCAATGCGTGGACCGGATGAGGTGGATGCGCATCCGGCTGGGGCAAGTCCCTTTGGCGTGATGGATATGGTTGGAAACGTCTGGCAGTGGACCGACGAATTCGTTGATGACCATACCCGCGCGGGAATCCTCCGTGGTGGGAGCTATTACCGGCCGCAGGGCTCCGTCTGGTACTTCCCGCAAGCGTATCGCAACGATCAGCATGGAAAGCTCTTACTGATGGCACCGAGCTATGATCGTTCTGGCGGCGTGGGTTTCCGGTGCGTCAAGGATGCGCAAGCACAATAAACGAGTAATCGCCACAGTGCAATCCGCCAAGGAACGTTCTTAACGCCGACTTGCCCAAATCGATTTGGGATCGCAGAATGCTAGACCGCTAATGTCCGATTTGGACCACACCACCACACATACAATCACCTGGACGAATGGTCGGCAACTCGGAGAGCGCCGGGATAAACCGGCATGTTGTAGGGGATGCAAGAGCCCTACAGGAAAGGAGAACAGCGACTCCATCCTGGCCTCGAGTCTTGCAGGGGGCATCGTGAGGTGTTTCTTGAAGCGTAGATAGAGGTACCAGTGGGCGGGGCTATTGAGCTGCGAAAAGCCGATGGATCAGGATGCGGACTTCGTTCCGATAGGGAGGAAGGCAACACGGCAGCCAGGCAAATCGCGAGTGGCTGTTCGGTCCTGCGTAGTCGAAGAACCCGCGCACGCTGAGAAACAACATGCAGTGCAGCGAAGCTAGCTGCTAATCCAGCAGGGGGAGTACCTGCCAGTAGAACTTGCCCAGTTGCTACTGTAGTCATACCGGCCGGCAGGGAAAGTGATTTCTTCTGACCGCAAGCTCCGGAGTAAAAGTCTCAGCCGGCAAAGCGCGAGCAGAGTCGGGTCCGTCAGGGAGGCAAGCAAGTCAGCAGGCCGCAGCAAGTGCGAACCGTTTAGCCTCGAAAAGTTTCTCCCCGCCGGTAGCGGACTATGGTGGGGTCTTGAGAATGCCGAATCTGTTGCATGTAGATGAAGGCGGTATCGCCAGTGAAGGAACTGGGCATAAGCAACTGGCGAATTCTCCGTGGTCGAAGAGGGCAGCATGCTGACAAGGATTAGCAGTGAAAGCTCGGAACCACTCGTGGGCAGCCTAGGCGCTCCCGCACAGCATCGGCTCCTCGTATAACCGGCCCGGCCGGGAAATCGGGGAGTGTTCATGAGTGGCTCGGATGAGGTCAATAAGTGTTGATGGACAGGGACAATATAACCCGGAGCGAGGACCTCTGGGGTAAGGCGGTGAGGCCCTAATGACGGTATCACGAAGAGCAGACCTGCCCGGCTCAGAACGGGAGTCCAGGTCTCATTCTCGGACGCTACGAAGGGTGAAGGCAAACGGTCTGTTGCGTTGCGAATGCCGGGAGCAGGCTTAAACAGCGCGACAGATGGGAAGGCATCCCCTGAAAAGGTCAGCCTTGAAGCCGTACTGGGGAAAACCCGCCGTACGGAATTTTATGGGGGTTACGGAAACGGCGGCATCATTCGAAGCCCGCTTAGCGCCATGACCCTACTCGACCGAGAACCGGGAGATCTCCAGCACGCCTTGGTCTGACGATCAAGGCCGGTCCGCGAAGGCCATAAACCGAACGGCGGACACGCAGGTGCTGGAGAAGTCGGACTGTGCCGTACTACCTGTGAGCCAGCCGAACAAGGAAGGGCAACCTTTCGCGGAGGTTGGGGAGGGAAGGGCACAGACGAAGGAGAACATCGTTCAATGGCACATGCACCCGACACAGAGCGGGAAGCGTTTGTCCCAGGGATTGCACGGTGTGCGGGAAGCAGCAAGGAAAGGGCAGCAGGAACGGTTCACTGCTTTGCTTCACCATCTCAACGTCGGCTCCCTCGGCGACAGCTTTTACGCTCTCAAGCGTCAAGCTTCGCCAGGAGTAGATGGTGTGAGATGGCAGGAGTATGAATCCGGATGGGAAGATCGACTCGTTGATCTTCACAGCCGGGTGCACCGCGGAGCGTATCGGGCACAACCATCAAGACGAGTCTATATACCGAAGGCCGACGGGCGGCAACGCCCGCTGGGTGTCGCGGGGCTGGAGGACAAGA
>Ga0206870_1126_pt1 | contig 18614 bp, 17 predicted proteins | sample Alteio_BWOrgCont_36_FD_152620 | JGI IMG/M metagenome (GOLD analysis project Ga0206870, IMG submission 152620) | Enriched cells from forest soil in Barre Woods Harvard Forest LTER site, Petersham, Massachusetts, United States -... | ecosystem: Environmental > Terrestrial > Soil > Temperate forest >... | reverse complement strand
GGGGCCGAGCACGGCGACCGGAGGTTCTCCCGAGTTCCCGAATGTCGCTGAGTACCTCCATCTCATTCATGCTCAGGTGCCCAACTACGAACACATCTGGGGTTAGTACGAGACCGATCGATTTCGTCCGCTGCTTGAGTGGCGACAGTCTAGCAGCCTGACCCGAGAGAGTGCCAGACACCCCCGGGCCTGGCACTCGAGGAAGGGCGTCCCTCAGGGTACATGCGCCCGTGAGATCGACATGCGAGAAAGTCCGAGCACCCCGGGCAGCAATTGCAGCCGTCGCCAGATAAAAAACGCCATAGCTGAATTCCATATGATCAACCCGATCGTAGTCGCAATTGCGGCACCGATCAGTCCGAAGAGCTGTATGAACACGATCCCGGCGAGTGCGTTGACGGCGGCGCTCGCGCTCAGCAGGACCGCGGCGCTCCTCTCCTGCCCGGTCATCGTCATGATCTGCAACTGGGAGCCGGCACTGGCGGCAAATACCTGGCCGATCAACAGAATGCGCAAGACCGGCACGCCAGCCTCATAGCCCCGCCCGAACCATGTAAGCAGGGGGCCGGCGAGAACCGACAGGATGATCGCGATGCACGCCGCTGCGCCGAGCGTCCATGACGCGGACCTCGCCGTGAGCATTTGCATCGTGGCCCGTTCCTTGCGGGCGTGCAGGTGGGAGAGCGTCGGGGCAAATAGCGTGTTGAGTGCCGTCCGGGGTAGTGCGGTGAGGAAAGCAATATTGAAGGCCAAGCCATAGATCCCTGCATCGGCTGTGTGCCCCATCCAGCCGAGCAGCAGCACGCCGGACCGGTTCATGAGCGCTTCCGTGGCCGCGAGGATCACCAGGGGGAGAATCGTGCGTCGCCAAGTGGTCGCGGCGAATTCTGCCGGAATGCCTTCGATTGCGTCTGGCCTTAGCCGTCGAATCGCCAAGCTCGTGACGACGAGCGCGGCTGCGGAGCTGATTAAGGTTGCGGTCATGACCGCTGGAGCGCTGAATTTCCGACCGAGGCCCCAGCTTGCCAACGCGACGATGACGAGCAGCATCCCATCCCTGATGATCTTGTCGGGGACGAGCGCCGATGCGACGCCTCCAAAGGCGCGCACCATGGCGCAACGTATCCAGAGGAGTGCCCAAACGGGTACGAGCGCGAAGCCAACGAGAAACGTATTTCTGATCTCGGCTGGAATCTCCGGGGCGATCACGAGGATGATGAGCATGCCGACCGATATGACGGAGATGCCCACCGCGGCCGCGCGCCGCTGGGCATAGAGGATGATGCCTTTGAGGAGCGCCCAGGCGTCTTCCGCCTGGTAGGCCGGCAAAAACCGCAAAAGCGCCACATCGAATCCGAGCGTTGCGCAATAGGCGAGCACGACCATCCAGGCATATACGTAGCTGTAGATGCCGAATGTATCCACGCCAACCATTCTGGCGATCAGCAATTGCGAGCCATACGTCAGTCCGGCGCCGGCAAGGTATATGGCGAAAGCGGTCGCTCCGCCGCGAGCAACCCGTCCCATCGGCGTCAGCGTGCCATCAGCCATGGCGCTTCCCCATGTCTCGCGTCAGGCCAGCGAGGCGGTCGAGCCGGCTGAGAAGCAAAGCTCCTCGCGCCTTCGAGCGCGACAATTGCGAAGTCCGGCCTCGATCTTTCTCAAAGCTGAAGAAGCTACGCATGTTGCACGGCGGCATGGTTCGCGGGTGGAGATCGAAGCTCGATGAGCTCGATCACCTCCTCGAGGGCATGTCGCCCGAGCGAGCTGAACTGGGGCGCCGGCCGGCCCTGCCGACAAAGCAGCCCATGGACACGGTTGACGATGTCGGCCGTTTCGAGATTCTTTCGCTCGTCGAGCTCGAAGATGCGCTCCATCCGGCTCTGGCCACGTTGCCGACTTCCGAGCCGGGCTTCGAGAACGTCCCTCGGTGCGTCGAGGCGAATGAGCAAATCGGGTTCGGGCAGCATCCGCAAGGCGCGTTCGATGCGGCCTTGGTCCTCCGTCCGCTCGAGCAGAGCGAGAGAGCAAATCTCCTGGACGAATCCTTGATCGAATATGACGATATCGGCTCGCGCACGGGCTTGACGCCAGGAGTGCGCCAGGCGCGATACATATTGAAGATGTCTGGCGAAGGATATCGGGTTCCCGGGGGGAAGCGTCCCGATCAGTTTCGCCGCGACCCTGACATCATTTGAGAGAGCGAAGGGATCGCGCATCATGGCCATGAGCTCTAAGGCGGGTCGAAGCACGCGACGCACGACCTTCATGTGCCGAATGATCGGCCCTTGCCGTTCTGACTCCCGAAGCGATGAGGGCTCTGAGGGCCGGTAGCTGAGCACGGGCTGCGCGCGGTGCCCGCCCTCGAGCAACCGGCGGGTGAGCGCATGCGCGAAGGTCGTCTTGCCGACCGCCGGCGGACCAAAGAGCTCGATGATCATCTCGGATCCCGCCCGCAGATCCTAGAGGAACCGCCAGATTTCGCGCCTGACGTCGGCAAGGACCCGCGGTAATGGCTGCCGAGCATCGACGCTAACGACGTGTGCGCCTTTGAGCGTGAGACGCTTCAACCCCTCGATCCGCTCTTCAATGACCCCGCGGTCCATGTCCGGCTCGCGCTTGGCCGTAGTCTCGGGGCCAACGGTGAGCTTGACAACGAGATCGGGCGGCACGCGGTGCGCAAGCGCGTAGCTCGAAGCTTCGAATCGACGAAGCCAATGGGGAGCTTTTGGCAAGCGTGGCAGCATTGGGCCATCGTTGAAGCCCAGGACCTCGTCTTGCGGATAGCGATCCGTCACGACGACCAGCCCCCGGTTGGCGGCGCGGCTGGCCGTCGCCAGCTTGACACGCTTCTCCAGGGCCACAACCAGAGCCCAGACCATCATGAGCGCACTGTACAGCGGCGTGGGCGGCCCGCTCGATATCTTCCCATGCGATGCCCCCTTGGGCTTCGTCCTGAGCAGGCGCGTGACCAAGGGTATGATAAGCTTGAATGGCCTCAAAAAAAGTGAAGCGCGCCCATCTCCGGTGCCAAAATAGAGAGATGCGACGTCAATCTCCGAGGAAAGCCAGTCGCGCATCGCGGCGACCACAGTGCTTTTGCCGCTTCCGTCGAGGCCGATGATCGCCACCCTGCAACCGCCCCCGGGCGCCTTTCGTCTGGAAGCTACGGGCAGATGAAAGAGCCTGTTGTTGATGCCCGCCGCCACGCTGAGGAGCGTGCGCCCCACGCTGCGCAACCGCAGCTCGACCGAATTGTAGCTGCGGCAAACGGCAAAGTGCCGGCGCACCCGACTGCGCAGGCGTCGTTGATTCCATAGCGGCGGATCATCGCGGAAGGCCGCCGCCACCAAGCCCCCAAGCTCCGTCCCGAATAGCCCAATCGCCCGTCCTCGAAGGGCAGAAACATCGACCCGCTTTCGCAGCTCGTTGTGGTCGAGCACGAACTTGCCGTTGAGACGACGCCGGTCGCGAAGCGCGATCGGATCGAGGTGGGTTAATTCGAGGCATGAACGTACAACGAGCAGCAGGGCTTCCGAGACTGGATCGAGGATGAGAAGCGGCAACGTCTCATGGCGCACGCCGCGAGCAAGGATCTCGTCTTCCCATGGGATCCGGTAGTTCTTCAGGAGCGGCTCGCCGATTATCAGGCGGAAGTGAAGGTGCAGATGCACTAACCGTCCGCTCGGTTCATCATAACCCAGGAAGCTGGATATGGATGGATGGTCACGAAACGCTACGCAGGGAAAAGGCTTGAGCCCCAATCCCAGGAGAAGCGCTTGAGCCCGGTGCTGATCTTCACGTCCGATCAGCAGATCGAGATCCCCCTCCCCCGACATGACAAGATGAGCTCGTTGGCTGCTCTTCCAATAGCAATAGGAGACGCGCCGGCGGTTGAATTCATTCAGCACCGCCAGGACGAGCGGCAGGACCGATCCCTTCCCCTGCGCAGCCTCCGTCAGCAGCGGGTCACCGCGATCAGCCATTTTGGTCATCGCCAGGTATTTCATGTGATGAAGGGGGCTCCGCCTCGACGCTGGTAGCGCTCGCGGGTCGGGGCAACGCGCTGTAACTGTAATTCACCAGAGATCCCGAGTAGTAGTTCGCATAATTCGAGAGATATTCTCCGGCATCCCCAAAGCGATAAAGGGCGTGTTCCTTGAGGTTAACTTGTGTGAGAACCGCGGCCGGATCACGGGCGCCTGCCCTGTCAAAACATCCTGCCTCGCGCAGCAGTTTCACGGCGTTGCGAGCGACCTCCTTTCGCGTGCTTCCCCATTTGACCACCAGCAGGACCTGGTCTGCGAGCCCGGCAAGCAGACGCGCCTCGGTAACCCCGAGCAAGGGTGGCCCGTCAATGATGACGCATTCGTAGTCCCTTCGGAGCCGATCAAGCAGGTCGGATAGCTGCGGGCCCGAGAACAATGAGACCGGGTCGACCGAGCAATGTCGCATCGGGAGGTAGTCCAGGCCGATACCGGGCACTCGCCGAACGATGTCCTCAAGCGGGAGGTCGTTAATCAGAAGGTCCGCCACTCCTTTCAGAGCCTTGCCGCGAAGCATGCGCATTACCGCGGGCCTGCGAAAATCGAGATCCAGCAAGACGACGCGTCGCCTTAGCAGCGCGGCGTAGACAGCCAGGCTTACCGCGAGCGTCGTCTTACCTTCCCTGGGCAGACTCGATGTCGCCAGAATAATCTTAGTACCGTTGCCGGGCAGAGAAAGACGCAAGGACGCCGAGATCGACCGGATAGCTTCCGTGTAGGCGCCATAGGGATACTTCAGCAAATACTTGTCCGGGCGTGATTTTCCCAAGCGTGACAGTTGCGACACCATGCCGAGACAGGAAATGCCGAGTGCTTCGGCGACATCCCCCTGACCGCGCATCCCCTCATCAAGGCGATCCACAAAGAACGCGACCCAGCACCCGCACATCGAAAAGATGATGAAGGCCGGAATGACGAAGAGAAGCGGGGCGGGCGAGCTCGAACGCTTCGGAACAGAGGCGAGGGCGAGCACTCGAACATCGGGTGTGGCGGTCTCCTCCTGGTAGCGGACTTCCTTCTCGTGCTGCAATAGATTTGTATAGAGTTGGATGCGCGAGCCAGCTTCGCGCTCGAGTTCACGCAAGCGAATCTCCGCATCGCGCGCCTCTTCCGGAGGTTGCCCGGCAACTCGCTGCTGCAGCAGTTTCTGAATCTCAGCGCTTGTCTGATCCATGTCCTTCTTGAGGGAGGCAATGCGCTCCTCCAACCGGCGGAGTTCCATCGCCACCAGCGCGCGCTTCTCCTGGCCTTGCGTTTCCACATAGAGTTGAACCGCCCGGTTCGCGACCATGGCCGCTCTCTTGGGGTTCGTCGACGTGAAGCTCACGCTGATTACGTGGGAACTACGCTCCTGGACGACGCGCAGGTGCCGCTCTAAATCTTCCAGTGTGAGCTCGCCCACGATGTCAGATGCAGCCAGATTCCCGTCCGAAGCTGGCCTGAAAGTCCCTTGTGCGTCCCGCTCTCCCGCCCCTAACGGCCGAGCGAAGCTCGAGGCCACACGTTCGAGATGCTCACGAGAATTGAGCATTGCGACTTGTGTCTCGATCGCAGATCCGTCGGGAGCCGCTGAGACAGCCCCTGGCGATCCGGGAGGGTCCGCTTGTGGAGAGCCGACCAATAGTTGGGCGATGGCCGTATATTTGGGCGGCAGAAGGAACGCCAACGCCCCTAGGAAAAGGGTCCCTGTCAACGCGATAGTGACGATCAACGCGATGCGGCGACGCAGGACGCTCATGAGCTGTCTTACGGGAACAGACGCGACAGTTCCTTCTTCACAAGAGCGCTTGGGCCTCTCATCCGTCCCGCCTACCGAAGCCCCTTCGGCCTTGAGCTCGCCCGAGGAGAAGAGGTTTTGCCGCGCCTCGGGATCACTTACGGAATCTGCCTCGATAAGGAGCCTGCCTGCAAAGTCTTTATTCCCTCGCCCGGCATCCCTCGAAGAAGCCTCCGCGGCAAATGCCGATCTATCACGGGCACTATTATCGAGTCGTGTCACAAGTTTCATGATCTGATCACAACCCGAATCCGAATCTATCCACAGTATGAGTAGCATCGGTAAGCATCGGACAACCGCGAGCCCTCTTCATGGCCAACCTTTCCACCCTCGCCATCCGAAAGAAAGGCCTGGTCCAAGGCCGCAAGTCCAATTAGTCGGTATCTGCTGACAATCGAGAGAGTCAGGCCGAGTGTTCAGCCATTCGGAGCTTCAAGCATTGCGATAAGTGGCAGGCCGCGAACCGTCTAAATCTTAATTGGCATGAAGAATAGGGGCCAGCAATCACGATCGTCAATTATAGACCGTCCGACTAGAAAGTGGTACCAGTGGCGGTGGAACTCATGTGGTCTGCTATGCTGGGAGTAACCACAAAGTTGTATCTTAGCGAACTGCAATCCCCTCCCCGAAGAGCCACACGGGCTCTCTCCGGCTGCTCGCGATCATTCCCTCAAAGCTCTGCCCTGACGCTCGCAGCGGGCATCGGGGCTATAAATTTTTAAGCGTTCCTTCGCGCGACAACACTTCAAGGCTATTCGTGGGAAGCATTGCTATCGCACATCGGCTTCACCTGCCTCCCGGCGCAAAGTGACTTCCACGACATCACCGGGTTGGAGCTCGAACTCTTCATCCGCCCCCGCCAAGGTTTGCCAATTCGCGCCCTCCTTTCTGAGCACCGTTATTCGTGGCCGAGCCTTTCCGGATGTGAGTTGCGACTTTATCGTGGCTGCGTATTGTAATTTCTCCTCAGCGATCCCCAACTTCGAGCGGGCTTCACCGAGCTTCACGCTCGCGTCTTGCATCTCTTGAAGAAGAGCGATACGGCGCTGGTCATCGAGTTTTTCCAGCTGTCTTGCCAGATCTCCTTGCTGCTTCCGCACCTGCATGAGGGACGCCTCCGTTTGCAGCTTGCGTGTCGACGACAACAGCACTGCTCGCCGGTCGTCCGTGACGCGCTGGCTCAGCAAGGTCCCCTTCTTGAAGAGGTCGAGCGCCCTCTCCAGTTCTTCGGAGTCGGCCTGCACTCCCTCCTCTTCCTTCTTCACTTGCTCGGTCAGCACGCCGATTTGGGCGTCGGCCTGCGCCATTCCACGTTGCAGATAGGCCTTCTCGCGCCCGTAATCCGTCAAGCGAGTTTTCAGCTCTTCCACCGCCGTTCGCATAATTTCCGCAGCTGTGGAACGGGCAACTGGTGCATTCAGCAGAATTGCTTGATCGATCTGGTCCTTGCCGTCCAATTCCGCCTTGACGCGAGCGACCCGTATTTGCTGCTTGACCATTTCGATCGAGGAAGTCTCGTAGTCCGCCCTCAGGTCGGCGACCAGCAGGAATGGGTTGTTGACGCTCGCCAACCCGACGTCGTAACCACCTGATATCGCTATGGCTTGATGGGCCGTCATGAGAGGCCGATAGGGGTGCTCGCCCGGCTTTGTGACGTCTCCGCTCACATATATCGGTCTGTACTCGACGACAGCCGCAGTAACATCCGATGGGTCGATTGTCGCCGCGGTCTCACGTCCATCGGCCGTTCTCTGCCGCACGATCTTGGCCGCAAGCCCAGCCTGTATTCTTGCTTGAGCTTCCGACGGCGTGAGGCCAAGAACGACCAATGTCCCAAGCATTGGAAAGGAGATGGTTCCGTCGAGCTGCACGGCGATGCGGCGCTGCAGTTCGGGCATCCCGGCAACGGCGATCTCTAGGACGTCCCCCACGTCAAGACGATATGCTGCGGCCGCGGGAGCCGCACAGAGCAAAAGACCCGCGGCCGGCGCGAGCCATCGATACAGTTGTGTTCGTATTCTCCCGCGCATTTTGAGTCCTGCCATTCAGCTGGGCGCACGATCCCGAAGCAAATCCAGTCGAAGCCGTGCCATTGCCCATCCGGCGATGTTCAGGGCGGAAGGAGGGTGGCCCTTTCCGACAACCGCGCGGTGGCTCCGAACATTGCCCGGTTCTCGGTATGGTCGGTCTCCGGCGCCAATGGTGCAGAACCGTTCGGCGAACGGTCCTGCCCGGCGGCGATGATGCTGTCGTTGTGCATGCCCCATATGGCAGCTTGGGTGCGATTGCGGACGTGGATCTTGCGGAGGATTGCCTTGACGTGGACCTTCACCGTGGCCTCGGCAATGGCATTATTTCGCGCGATCATCTTGTTCGAGTGCCCAGCTATCAGGCAGCGGAGGATGCAAATCTCACGTTCCGACAAACGCCGGCGGCACTTGCTCCCGTCACCCTGCACCGGTCTCTCATCGGCATGCGGGAATTCTTCATTGTCATCGTGACGACGAAGCATGAAGGAAACGACGTGCGCGGGAATGATAGTCTCGCCAGACATGACGAGCTCGAGCGACTTGATAAAGGTTTCGCAATTCGGGCTCTCGAAATAAGCATGTATGCCGGCGCGAAAGGCCTCGACCACGTGCGCTTCGCCCAGTTGGTGTTGATCCCCCAACAGTGCGATACGCGATGCCGGGAACTGATCCCGGATAAGCTCGACCTCTCTTATTGTAGCGGCTTGATCATTGCCCACGTCGAGAACGACCAAGATGGGCGAATCCCGGGCCAGTTGAGCTGCCGACATGCCGGCAAAGCTCGATGCACTCGCCACTATGTCGAATCCGACGCCGCCGAGAATACGCCCCAGGCCCTCTCGGAATACGACACGCGATCCTAACAGAACTGTTGGACCCACTACCCCACTCCCCTACACCCGCAACTCCCCGCACGCGCTGTTCGCCGTAGCGGTAGACAAGACTATTCGAGCGGCCCCAGCGACCGACAGATTAACAAAAAGTTTCCAGATGTCAAATAATTGTCATGTTGGACTAAACCATTAGGGAATTTGGGATGGGGGGAAATACCTTCAATCGCCAACGGTCACGGTCTGAACCTCTCGCAAACGCATGCCAGAAAGGGTCCCCCTGCAATCTGCTGGCGAAAGCCACCACTCGTGAGTAGCCCAAATGTGTACGTAGAAGTACTGTGGAGGTAGCGTCTCAGCGGAAAGGATTAGCATTTGACCCACCGGGTGCGTTTCGGCAAGCCTATGACAAATTTGGTTGGTGTTGCCCACCACGAAATTGAGTGAGGATCTAGAGGCCGAACAGCGAGGTCGCGCTGTGAAGTGTTGCGACCGAACTGCGGCGGCGGTCGCCAGACGATCGTCAAGCAAAGGCGCCGGCACGCTGGTGGCAGTCCAAAATGAGCACACATATACTCTCCATAAGCGGCGAGGATCATCATCTTCGTATTCCGTCGATGCTTGCCCTGCGTGACCGAGGGTTTCGTGTATCCGCGGCCGGGACTGGAGATGCGAAGCCATTCCGCGATGCGGGGCTTCCCTATTTCCCCTTTAATTTCAAACGATTCGTGAGTCCTTTCGCGGACTGGTCCGCGATCGGGGCAATCGCCGGTGTCCTGCAGAACGCCTCTCCCGACGTTATCCATAGCTTTGACACGAAGCCAAGTCTGTTGGTCCCCATGGCGGCGCGACGGATTGGCCACAGAAGGGTCGTTCGTACAATCAATGGGCGGGGTTGGCTCTATTCCTCTCGCTCCCCCATGTCCTTGGGATTGCGTCCGGTTTACCGAGCGCTGCATCGCATAGCGGCCTGTTCTACGGCAGCGACCATATTCGAGCACGGCGAGGATCAGGCTTTTTTCGAACGTCACGGAATGATCGGCCATGGTGGGAGTACCGTAATTCCAGGAGCCGGCATTGATGTGCAAGGGTTTGAGCGAAGCCTGGCATCGGCGGCCGCGCCAGCAGAGTTGCGCAAAGTCTTGGGACTCGACGCGTCCGAGGTGGTCATCACCGTGACTCGAATGACTCGCCAGAAAGGCATCCCGGCGCTCCTCGAGGCCGCCGCTCTGGTGCACGCGGAGCGGCCGGATGTGCGGTTCTTGCTGGTTGGACCTCGTGAAAGCGAAGGTCGCCTCGCGGTGAGCAAGGCCGAAATCGACCGGCACGCTCCCTATGTCATGGCAACGGGGCAAAGGACCGACATTCCCGCACTGCTTCGGCTCGCGGACGTTTTTGCCTTTCCGACGGAGTATCGCGAGGGCGTGCCGCGGGCACTTTGCGAGGCTGGCCTTGTCGGCCTCCCCTGCGTGGCGACGGACATGCCAGGATGCCGCGAAGTTATTCGCGATGGTTGGAACGGCTTCTTGGTTCCCCCGGGGCAGCCTCGCTTGATGGCAGATCGGATCCTCGACCTCCTGCGAGACAGGCAAAGCGGGCGAGAGATGGGTGCCCGCGCCGCGGAGCCGATCAGGAACAAGTTCAGCTTGGACGCGATCGTGAACCAGACAGCGGCCGTTTACGAGTCCCTCTTCGCCCGATCGGCTCGAAGCCCACGAGCCACAGAGCTTGAACATGTAAGCGGGATGTGAGACTTGCGATAATCTCCGAGGAGCTGAGATGCCGTTTGGCTGGCGAGAACCGGCGACCGTCGCGATGAGCCTGCTGCTCACGCTGGTGCCGATGGGCGATTACGTGCAATCGGGTCCGAGGACGGCACTGCACTATGCAGCCAATCGCAATTTCGATGTGAACGGAAGCTATGCGCCTTCCAGAGCCGGCTTCAATTTGGCCGATGTCGCGAGTGCGAAGCAGCTTCGCTCTTTACCCGAAGGCGTGATGGGCTTGGTCTGGCTCGGCAAATGCAATGGCGTGGATGAGACATTTCTCGAAGCGGTGCGGCCCTACGTCGGAAGCCGAAATCTTTTCGGCTTCTACCTGATGGATGATCCGGACCCGACCGGCCGCTACTTCCCGCTATGTACAGCTGCGAATCTCAAGCTCGAATCCGATTGGGTTCACACGAATATGCCGGGAGTAGTGACGTTCGTCGTTCTCATGAACATGGCCACTACCAAGTCTCCTTCCTTCATCAACACCTACACCCCTGCGACATCTCATGTCGACCTCTTCGGGTTGGATCCCTACCCTTGTAGGACAGAGCTGAGGGAATGCGACTACGATATGATCGACCGCTTCATAGCCGCTGCCGAAGCCTGGGGGATTCCGCGCGATCGCATTGTTCCGGTCTATCAGGCCTTTGGTGAAGGCCTGTGGTCCGACGGTGGAAAGGGCAAATACATCTTGCCCACGGCTGACCAGGAAAATGAGATGCTCGCCCGTTGGGGGGCCTTAATAGAAACTCCCGTGTTCGATTTTGCCTACAGCTGGGGTTCGCAGAGAGCGGACCGGGCAGTGGAAAATTCGCCGGAGCTACAGGTCGTTTTCTCGCACCATAATGGCATCGGCCCGCCCGCTAAGTGAGCAAGACATATATCACGACCACGGAATGGGGGGCGGTGGCCCCTCGCGGGCAACCCTCACATCGCGGATTCGACTGCCGGAACAAACTCCGCCATCGGCAGCAATAGCGCCGTCGATGCCAGCGTCCGCAGAGCGGCCTCGTTGGACTGGCCGTTCCGGCATCTCGCGGGTGCAGAAACCTCCACCGCATCTGAGATGATCATCGTGGGTATCCGCTCCTCGTTCGCAACAAACGCGATTTCCAGGAGCTCCCCATCCAGGTCGGAGCCCGCAAGCGTGACCGAAGCTGCGCCGATTTCCGTCAAAAGGTCGCGCAGACCCCGACTGCGCCACTGGCTGAAATCGAAAGCCAAGTCGGCGGTATCCGGTAGAAAGCGCCATTGTTTCCGCCGCGCTCCGGATAATCCGCACCTCGGCTGCAGGAGAGCCGAAGGCCATCCGATACGTTGCCACCATCCGATCAAGACGGCGCACTTGCACACAACTGAGCAAGAAGCATCTTCACTTAGCGAAGCCAATAGCATGCTTCGCGGAAAGAGCTGCCGCAGGGAAGGAGAGAGGAGGCTCATCAGACGGCAGAGCGGGGTTGACGGAGCTCGCTTGGAGCACATTCCCCGTCGTTGGCAAATCTGCCGAAAATGTCCGATCGATTTCGGTCTCTTTTCAAACAGACAACGACGCAGGAGTTGCTGTCCGAGGCAATCCCGTCGGGCTGCATTTCATACCCCTTATTTGTTTGAGGGAGATTATGGTCAGAGCAGACAAAGATCGACCGCACGCGAATCGTTTTCCACCGAAATCGGCTTAAGCTCTCCCCGCCCTTACGGGGTGCCGCCACAATTGCGGTCATATATCTCCCCCACATATCAACGGCTTTCGCTCGCCGGCGAAGCGTATACGCGCTCCTTGCAGATGGCCGTCACGGCTTCGTTTCCCGATCGGTCGCCTCAGACATAGAGCGCACGTGGCGCTTCGCCAGAAGGTCCCTCATTCGCCCGGAAATCACCATCAGGCATCTCGTCTCCGAAGCATCCGCAAAGGGCGAGCATGATACTTAAAGCTTGAGTGATCGGATGCAGCCAAACGCGGGTCGACATGCTCTGAATCTGGAGCATCGGGCTCGACTGGCTGCGCTGACTCAGGCGGCTCGCACAGAATATCGCGGCCCGCAACGCTGTTGCCTATGCTCAAGTCGCACAAATAGAGATGACGATGTTCGAATCGGACCCAATAGAGGACTGGATTGGTCCGGCTCAAGGACGAGATCCTTGATAAGAGGGCGCCGCTTTGAGGGTCCGTTGGAGATACATCTTTCGGAGTACCCCCGTCTGCCGAAACAGAATACATGTGCGCTCAGAAGGGCGATTGACGAACTGTTCTCCCAATTCATACCCTCTTTCACCAAGGCCGCGCGGGCCCAAGCATATTTGGCGTGAGTGATCGCGACCTGAAGTTTGAGGGGACACCGGGCGAGCGGCGCCTGCTCGTGCGACGACATGCCGGTTTTCGGCAGTGGGGAACCGTTAAGTGGCATCTGACGTCATCCTTGCGCTCGGCCTACTGCTGACGACCGCATCGCAGCTGAGAGTGCCAGGCCTGCCCGTCGGTCCCGGCGAGATCTGCCTCGCAATCTGGATCCTATTGATGCTTTTCCGCGAGACCGGTCGGTTCGGTCCACCGCTGAGTCGGGCTCTTTCGCGGCTTCTTATTTTCTGGTCGGTGTTCGCCGTTGCTCAAAGCCTTGGCACGCTGACCGCGCTGGTGATTGGAGATCGTCACGATCCGGGTCTCTTCCTTCACGACGTAATGGCCTATCCGCTTTTGGCCGCGGTGAGCTGTCTCAGCGTCGTTGAACCCGGCGCGGCTTCGCGCATGAACCGCGTGGCCTGGATCATGACGACCTTAGGCAACTTCTTTCTCGCGCTCCAGCTGACCGTCGCATGGAACCTCCTCCCCACGTCGCTCATCGATCCGTGGTATTGGGACCGGCTGCGCGGCTGGTCGCAGAACCCTAGCCAGCTCGCCTTGCTCTGCGTCGTGCTCGTCTTTGTCTCGCTGCATCTCGCGGATGTCGCCACGCGGCCGGCGACGAGGATCGCGGCAGCGGCGTGCATCATGCTGCCGATTTACGTGGGCCGCCTCACACAGGCCGATACCTTCAGCCTGGTCCTCGTCGCGGCCGGACCAATCTTTCTCGCTGGAAAGTTCCGCATATGGCTGATCTCAGCCCAGAGACGACTGACCCTTCGCTCGGCGGCGGCGTGGATCGTCGTGCTCGGCATGCCGATCCTCGTCATCTCGGCAATTCCTCTCGGCTCCGTCATCGCCTTCCAAGCAGACGGACTGGTCAAAGAGCTTGCCAAGAATGGCGGCAAGGAAGCCGGGCAGGAAGCTCAGCTAAGGCTTGAGACTTGGGAAAATGCGCTCGCTCGAGGCTTGGAGGCGGCCATGCTCGGCCTCGGACCGGGACCACATCTTGAAATACCACAGTCATTGGTGGCGGCAAGACGCGTAGAAAAATCGCCAGACTTTATCGAGCATCCCGAAGCCAACTCTACGCCCAATTTTGAGGCACATAATACCTTGCTTGATCTTTTCCTTCAGGGTGGACTGCTCGCGGACTTAAGCTTTATTTGGCTCCTGGCAGCGTCTATTCGTAGCACCTTGCGGGCCAGGAATGCCGGGCTAACGACATTGCTCCTGGGTGTCTGCATCTACGGCTTGTTCACATTGATCATACGGCACCCGATCTGCTGGTTTGCTATCTCGCTTTGCCTGCTTGCTGAACCCGAGACGCAATCAAAACCGCTGCTTCCCGCCTCTGCCCGATCTGCGCTGCCGCCCGAGGCGAGGCGCGAGGGCGTTCGATTGGCTGAGGCTGGTTCTTGAGGCCCAGCGGAGCTCTTCGGCTGCGAACTACTCACTAGTGCTTACCACACTTTTGTTGTCACAAGGCTGGGATGTCTCCTCTATGAAAAACTGTCCGGCGTGTAGCTTTCACATGAGTTGAACAGATCCAACCCTGTGCCCAGGCGGACAAGGCGAGGTGGAGGAGGCGGATGGCGTTTATTCGAATTCAGGGCGCGGTTAGGCCGCGCCCGCCCATGGCCCAAATCTCCGTGCAGCGCATGCTGGACGTGACGATCAGCGCGGTCGGGTTGGCCGCGCTTGCGCCGATCATCTTGTGCATCGCCTTCGCGATCCTTATCCAAAGCGGCAGACCCATTTTCTTCTCGCAGGTTCGACTTGGAGCAGGGGGCAGGTATTTTCGCATTCATAAATTCCGCAAATTCCGCAACATCAGCGGCGTTAGCGATCGACCGGTGACTTTGACAAATGACGCTAGGATGACCGCCCTCGGTCGCTTCCTCTACAAAACGAAACTGGACGAGCTGCCGCAGCTCTGGAACATATTGAAGGGCGATATGTCGATTGTCGGGCCGCGCCCGGAATCGCTTCAGCTCTCCGACTGCTTCGTTGGCCGTTATCTGGATATCCTGGATCACAGGCCTGGTATTTTTGGGCCAAACCAGATCCTCTTTGTCAATGAATGCTGCCTTTATCCCGAGGGCGAGGATCCGCAGCAATTCTATCGCGAAGTCCTGTTTCCGCTAAAAGCCAGCGTGGACCTCGCTTATTTCAGGGACAGGACCGTGCTTTCAGATTTCAGATGGATCGCACAAGGAGTGTTGGCTACGTTGGGGTGGCGCTCGTCGTTAGAAGCCAAATCGATCGAAGCAGTGCGAGCGTATCTTCGTCGGGATGATATCGGGTGACCCCCGCGAACCGGCCCATCCGCCGCCTCTGAAGCGCGTCCAACCGCCGAGCGCGAGCCTAGCTGCCATTAGCGGCCAAGCCTTTTTCAGATCATAAAGGTTTTCTCTCGGCGCACCGCTTTTTCAGCCAAGCGGCGACGCCACCAGGCCACCGTTTGGTTCAAGCCCTCCCGAAAATCAAAGGCTGGTCGCCACCCGGCATGTTCCCTGAGGCGACTACTGTCCGCAAGGAGAGCTCGAACTTCGGATGCGGCCGGTCGCATGCGTTTGGGATCGTGTTTTACCGGCTTATCGCAGTCCGTCAGGTCCAGCACGAGATCGATCACGTCCTTGACTGTCACGGCTTTGCCGCTGCCTGCGTTATAGGGGCAGCCAAAGCGGATCTTCGGCGCGATCCCTAAGGCAAGAAATGCGTCAGCGGTGTCCTCGACGAAGGTGAAATCGCGCAGCGGAGTGACATCTCCGATCATAATGACGCGACAGTTTGGATCGAGAGCCTGGCGAATAATCGCCGGTATCACGGCTCGCTCGCTCTGTCGTGGACCAAACGTATTGAAAGGCCGCAGAATAGTAACTGGAAGATCAAACGAGCGGGCGAACGCTTCGGCCATCATATCGGCACCGACCTTCGAAGCAGAATATGGCGATTGGCCCTGGAGTGGATGCTCCTCAGTAATGGGCGTAGTCAATGCCGTACCATAGACCTCGCTGGTGGACGTGTGGACGACCCGGCCAACTCCCCCGTCTCGAGCCGCCTCAAGCACGTTCAGTGTCCCTAGGATGTTGGTTTCGGCGTAGCTCTGTGGGGCTGTGTATGAGTAGGGAATGGCGATCAGCGCGGCGAGATGAAAGATGATATCCTGGCCCTTCGCGATACGACGCACGAACGCGCTGTCACGTATATCGCCTCGTATGGCCGTCATCTCTTGGCGCGCCGCATCGGGCAAATCGTCGAGCCAGCCCAGATTGTCGAACGAACTGTAAAGACTAAGAGCAGTGACTTCGGCACCGCAGGCAATGAGCTTCTCCGTCAGATGTGAGCCAATAAACCCATCCGCACCTGTGACCAGTACCTTGCGACCGCTGTAATGCACGCTTTGCTCTCCTGGCAGACTTCCCGAGGCAAACTTCTCTCCTCGTCCTCGCAATCAATTGGTTCGATCGAAACGGCTTGCCTGCAGTGCAGACCCCAAAGCTATCCCAATGCCCACCAACTCAGACGCGTTCGCACGCGGCGGCCTCGACCGAGGCGCTTTGACCGAGCGCGTCGGCGAGCGCGCTCACCACCTGTTCCACGTGAATGTCTTCCATCCTCGGGTGCAGCGGCAGCGTCAACTCCCGTCGCGCGAACTCTTCCGTATGGGCGAGGCGTACCGACGGGAACTGCTCACGATAGAGAGAGAGCAGGTGAACCGGCGGATAATGGATCGTTGTCTGAATCCCGGAATCCCGGAGTTTGTCGACCACATGCTGACGCTCTACGCCCTCCGGCAGCACGATCGGCATGATGTGGTGCGCGGAGGCGTTGTTGGAGACGGAATGCCAATCCGAGAACGGCGACAAAACGGCCGGGCAAAGGCTCTTCAACCTTCTCGCATACAGTTGTACAAAGTGCCTGCGTCGCTCATTCCAGGCGGAAAGATGCCCAAGCTGGACCAGGCCGATGGCCGCCCTGAGCTCGTCCATTCTGTAGTTGTATCCCAACATGGTAACGTCATAGGTCGAAATGCGGCTCGACCGCCTCTGGAACGTACCAGTGGTCAACCCATGACCCCGCATCTGCCTGATCTTGGCGAGCACATCGGCATCTTTGGCCAGGACCGCGCCTCCCTCCGCGGTCGTCATGTTCTTGTTGCCGTAGAAGCTGAAAGCGGCGGCATCTCCGAAGGTACCCGCCTGGCTCGCTCCCGCCGCGTGGGCCGCGTCCTCAACCAGCAAGAGGCCGCGAGAGCTCGCGAAGTGCCGCCAGGCCTCGCGGTCGATCGTATATCCGGCGTAGTGCACCAGAATGAGTGCCTTGGTCCTGTCGGTGCATTTGGTGGCCGCATCGGAGCGCGACATGAGAGGCAAACTCAACGACTCGATATCGACGAATACCGGTTTCGCTCCGACATAGAGCACGCAGTTGGCGGTCGCCACGAAGGTAAGCGACGGCACCAGCACTTCGTCCCCGGGACCAATTCCCAACGCCTCCAGAATCAGGTGAAGCGCGGCTGTACAGGAGCCGAGCGCGACTGAGTCGGTTGCGCCATGCTGTCTTGCAAATTCAAGTTCGAACTCGCGAACGCGATCCCCCATCGTGATCCAGCCGGATTCGAGCACTCGAGAGAGTGCGGCCTTCTCCTCCTCGCCAAGAACCGGTTCTGCAACCATCAACATAGGCGCCTCCAGAATGGCTGGTACAACGAAAGAGCTTATCGAACTGAGACGCTGGATGGTCTCGGCGACGGCGCCTGTCGGCTAGGCTGCCGCCACGACCTCGAAGGCCGGCGGCTGGTCTTCCCAGTTCAGCTCCTGCGCCTGCTGGAAGTCCTGTACGCGACCGACATCGAGCCAAAGCCCGTCATGTGCAAAGGTATGTACTGGCATCCCCTTCTCCATTACGCACAGCATGAGGTCGTCGAACCCGAAGGGTACGCCTGAGGGAATGTAGCTAAGAACTTTGGGCTCCATGCAATAAACACCCATGCTCACCAATTGTGACAGTATCGGCTTCTCTCTGAACTGCGTAACTCGGCCCGCGTTGCCCTCGATTACGCCGTAGTCCATCTTTATCGTTCGGGTCGCAGTGGCGATTGTGAGCGCACTGTTTCGATTGCGATGGTAAGTCGTAAAGGCATTGAAATTGAGATCCGTGAGCACGTCCCCGTTGATGACGAGAAAGGTGCTGTCCAAGCGGTCTCGCAGGAGGCTAAGGGGCCCGATCGTTCCAAGAGGCTCCGGCTCTTCCGTATATTTTATGCGCAGATCCCACTGCCTGCCGTCACCACAGACCGCGCGGATCAGAGCCGCCAGATAGCCCGTCGTCACATACACGTCCTGAATTCCGTTGCGACGCAACCACTTAAGAAGAAGCTCTAACACCGGTTTCGACCCTACCGGCATCAATGGCTTGGGCAGGACCATGGTGTAAGGCCTCAGACGCGTCCCCATGCCGCCGCACTGAATCACCGCCTGCATATCTACCTCCAATCACAAATCCGCACGCGCGAGATCATACCCTCCAACTCGAGGGTCGATCGCCGTAGCACTCTCGCCCGAAAGGGCAGCCCATTGCATCGCCAACCGCGCTCAGCACCGGTAGCGCGTCGGGTGGCAATCCGGCCACGCTATATCCAGTTTTGGGTTTTGCGGGTTGCTAAAACGCATTACTACTCGGCGTGGCGGCAATGTGCGGCATACCCACAATTAGGTAAGTGAAGGCAGATGCTTGGATTTAGAAAAAGTAAGAGTTCGTCCGCCGAAACTCAGATATGAACGCGAGTGAGCCTTGTTGTCGGCGCCGCCATCCG
>Ga0206870_1123_pt1 | contig 18789 bp, 19 predicted proteins | sample Alteio_BWOrgCont_36_FD_152620 | JGI IMG/M metagenome (GOLD analysis project Ga0206870, IMG submission 152620) | Enriched cells from forest soil in Barre Woods Harvard Forest LTER site, Petersham, Massachusetts, United States -... | ecosystem: Environmental > Terrestrial > Soil > Temperate forest >... | reverse complement strand
AGTCCCTGAAACTTGCCCATGCGCAATACGACCGCCTTGTCCCATTGGTCGGCGACCTTAAGAGCCGAAGCCGCAATTGCGGCTACTAGCAAAGAAACTCCGCCAACCGTATAGCTAGCCGCCCCGGGATTAGGCCCTCCGATGGCAAATGCAAGCCCGATCCCGACTCCCAGGATAACGATAAACGCCAATACGGATAATGAACTGCTTGATCTCACTTTCTAATCTCCTGCTGCAGCGCACCAGACGATGGTTGGATCGCCGAACCTAGTTTTCCAATCACTAAGGGGTTCCAACAGGCTGCCTTGTCGAGTACGAATCGATGCGAGATGCAGTCGTCGTCGCAAGGAGATCCTTTGCTCTTTTCACGTCAACTTCGTTGCCATGGGCTACAAGCAAGAAGCTCCCAGCTTTAAGCTCCGATTCGTATTTCACAACGCTGTTCGTGGGAATGCCGACGGTTGTCAAAGCCCCTCCAAGGGCAGCAACGCCTCCCGCGACAAGTGCGCCTTCAAGACCCGAGACGATCCATCCGGCAAACAGCACAGACCCAATACCGGGGACAAATATCATCGCCGAACCAAAGAGGACCCCCCAGATCCAGCCCCAGAATGCGCCGAACTTTCCCCATGTCCACATCCTGTCGCCTGCATTGACGAAGCCGACAGGATGTTCGTCGGTCGCATAGTTTTGCCCAACGATGCTGAGGTTCTTCATGTCGTAGCCGACTTCGTTAAGGCTCTTCACGGCAGTCTCTGCTTGGTCATGGGTCGCGTAGACAGCGACTGTGTGTTCAGTTAATGTTGCGTTTTCGATCATTGCTTTCTCTTGGGTTCGGCGCGTGCCAAGCCCTCGTGCTCCGGTAGGGCCATGCGAACCGTCGAGCGGTTCCCCTATTTGAGCAATTCATCAGTTATGAAAGTCGGCAATGCGATTTATTAACCAAGGACCTTGCAGAGCCGGAACACTGAAGGCCCTTCGACAGTTAGGGACGTGATGTCCCAATATTTGGTCTACTTTGACGAACACAAGCAATTGGAGGGTGAGTGAGCCTATTGGAGTGCATTTCAATCCTTGGGGGTAGGCGTAAATATCGGACCAGTCCATTTGATTCGCCGGATTTCTATAAACAAGCCAGGTGAACAGGGGAGCTAAAGGTGGCGGACAAAACACTTATCAAGAGCAAGCCAAGTAGACCACAAACCGATGCTCCATCAAAGCTCGCGGCCCTGAGCATTCCCGATACGCTCTCGTCGCTCCACGTTAACGCCGACAACGGCCTTACGACTGCGGAGGCCAACGCCGCTATCGAGAAACATGGCTACAACGAAGTAGCTGAAGAAAAGGAGCATCCGGTTCTGAGATTCCTCCATAAGTTTTGGGGGATCTCTGCGTGGATGCCCGAACTGATTCTCGTGCTTTCGGCCGTTCTAGGCAACTATGCCGACCTAGCGGTCGTGGCTTCTCTGCTGCTGGTCAACGCCGTCATCGGCTTTCTCCAAGAACGAAGGGCGGTAGGCGTAGTTCAGGCGCTGCGAAAACAGCTTCAGGTGAGCGCCCGCGTACTGCGCGACTCAACTTGGGCCGTTCTTCCGTCACGCGAACTTGTCCCTGGTGACATCGTTCGCGTGCGTCCGGGAGACATAGTTCCCGCCGACATTAAGCTCCTCGCGGGAACCTTGACCATTGACCAGTCTGCCCTTACCGGCGAATCGAAAGCCGCGGATAAGGTGTCCGGAGACGTGGTCTCTTCCGGAGCGATCATCCGTAGAGGCGAGGGCAATGGCGTTGTGATTTTGACCGGCGCGAATACCTATTTCGGGCGAACGACGGAGCTCGTCCAGCGCGCAACGCCCAAGCTTCACATCGAAGCAGTCATAGGCAAGGTTGTCCAAAAATTGCTCTTCATCGTAGGTGTGCTGCTGTCGATTGTCGTACTCCTCACTGTCATCCGAGGAGTGCCGCTCATTGGATTGTTGCCGCTGCTTCTAGTTCTGCTGATGAGCGCGATACCGATTGCCCTTCCGGTGCTTCTAACCGTCGCCATGGCAGTCGGCTCAAAGGATCTGGCTAAACGCGGAGTGCTCGTTACGCGCTTGAGCGCGTCCGAGGACGCAGCAACCATGGACGTTCTGTGCGTTGACAAGACGGGCACGATCACCATGAACCAACTCGCGGTGACGGAGGTGATGCCATTAGACGGCGCTAGTGAAGCTGACGTCATTGTCTCGGGAGCGTTGGCGTCGCAGGAAGCTGACCAGGATCCGATGGACCTAGCCTTTATTGCTGCAGCGAAGGAGCGGCATGTTTTCGACGGTCTCCCTGTCTTTAAGCCGATTTCCTTTGCGCCGTTTGACGCGAAGAATCGCAGAACTGAGGCGGTAATTGAACAAAACGGAGTGCGCATCCGGGTTATGAAAGGCGCCGTTCGAACCATCGCGGAAGCTTGCAGGCTGGAAGCGAGTTCGATCGCCGAGCTGGAATCCCGTGTCAGCCAATCTGCCGGAAAGGGTTATCGAACTCTGGCCATTGCTAGGGGCTCCGAGAAGGGACCTGTTAAATTACTTGGGTTAGTGTCGCTGATGGACCCGCTCCGACCTGACGCCAAGCAGCTTATCGCGACCCTCCGCGACTTGGGAATAGCAGTGAAGCTCCTCACAGGCGATGCTTTAGAGGTCGCAGACAATATTGCCGGCCAAGTCGGGCTGCCAAATGTCCGGCGGATTTCGGACCTAAAAGAAGTCGAAGCAAAATCAGCAGAGCATGCAACAGATGCTTTCAATGGTGTCGACGGATTTGCAGAAGTCTTTCCTGAAGACAAGTTCTTAGTCGTCCAAAAGCTGCAAGCGGCAGGACACGTAACCGGAATGACTGGAGATGGAGTCAACGATGCGCCGGCCTTACGTGAGGCAGAGGTAGGCATTGCTGTAAGCACGGCAACCGATGTCGCCAAAGGCGCTGCAAGTGTCGTCCTAACCGAACCTGGGTTGACGAACATTGTAACTCTCGTCGAACAGGGCCGAACAATCTATCAGCGAGTCGTTACCTGGATCATCAACAAGATGAGCCACACGATCTTGAAGGCTTCCTTCGTGTCCATCGCCTATGTCGCTACCGGCAAGTTTGTTATTTCCGCTTTTGCAATGCTGATTCTAACCTTCGTCATGGACTTTGCGACGATCGCACTGGCCACCGATCATGTGCAGCCGTCCAAGAAGCCAGAGACATGGAACATAGGGGGATTGATCTCAGTGGCAGTCATGCTGGGAGTTGCGATGGTTGTCGAAGGGCTCCTGCTTCTGGCAATCGGTTGGCATCGCTTCGGGTTGGCAACTAACGCCGGCGCGCTCACCACTTTCAGCTACTTGCTCATGCTTTATTTCTCGCTGTTCTCGATATTGAACTCTCGGGAGCGGCACGCATTCTGGTCGACGGTCCCGAGCACGCCCCTTATTGTCGCGATCTCGTCCGTCGCTATTGCTGGAACAGCCTTGACGCGCCTTCGACTGGCATCCCTGATGCCGCTGCCCTGGCCGCAGACTCTTGCCGTCTTTGCATACGCGATGACCTCGTGCCTGGTATTGAACGACGCCCTAAAGGTGGCGATGATCAGGTGGCGCGTTCCGGCGAATAGGGCGTCTGACGCGTCTGGGTCGGGCGAGGGGAACCGGCGTTAGGTATACGAATTCGATTGACGGCCAGCGTACCCGCAGTGTGGCCGCCGTCTGGATGATGGCTGCTTCCACCGCCGGCACATTCAGTTCATCCGCAAATACGACGTCGCCGTTGACGATTACGCTGGAAGGTCATGAATCGTAGCGCCTATGCGTCCCCTGCCGCCGTCCATAGCCTGATCAGTTGATAATGCTCGAGTACACGCGCCCGGCCACGACAACCATCGCGATCGAGGCAGATCCCAAAACGCAAAAGTCCGTGCTTAGTCCGTAGGCGCTGACCTGACCTTGAAGCATCAATGTCCGCATCGCGTCGACCTGATACGTTAGCGGATTCGCATGGGAAACCACTTGCAGCCAACCGGGCATCATTGATATGGGATAGAGGGCGCTGCTAGCAAAGAACAGCGGCATTGTCATCAATTGTCCGATGCCCATGAATCGCTCCTGAGTTTTCGCCAGGCTCGCCACAAGCAGAGAAAAGAGAGAGAAAAATGCCGCGCCGAGGAGTACGAGAATCAATACACCTAAGTGTGCTACCGGACTCGGATTAAGGTGGACTCCCATCAGCATTACCACCACATACACAATCACGGTCTGCGAAAGCGCACGCATGCCAGCAGCCAACGCTTTTCCGAGCACCAGCGCTGTTCTTGGCGCTGGGCTTACCAAAAATCGAACAATAATTCCTGTGTCTCGTTCTCTGATCGACGAAATCCCGTAGAAAATCGCCATAAACAACACGCTCTGAGCTAGGATGCCTGGTGCCATGAAGTCCAGGTATGGCGTTCCGCCGGTAGGAATACCCTTCATTCGGCTGAACACGTTTCCAAAAATGAGGAGCCATAAAAGGGGTTGAATGGCCCTGCTCACCAGTTCGCTTGGGTCGTGTTTTAGCTTGCGGGCTTCTAGCTCAAGGATAGCTAGAGTCGTGGTTATGAACTCCAAGGTGCGATTCGCCCTAAGGGAGATTGGACTGGCCATTCAGGATGACTCCGGGCCAGAGTAGTGGATGAATACTTGATCAAGGGTCGCATTCGATGTCCCGATTCCACTCTTGAGCTCTGTTGGCGTACCGATCGCGGCAACCTTTCCCTTGTGCATGATGGCAATTCGATTGCAGAGATCCTCTGCCTCCTCCATGTAATGCGTGGTCAAGAAAATGGTCATTCCAAAGTCTTTGCGCAGTTGCTCGATTCGTTCCCAAACTGAGGCCCTAGCAACCGGGTCTAGGCCCGAAGTGGGCTCATCCAAGAATAGAAGGTCTGGTCGATGAAGCGTCGAAATCGCAATTTCCAGGTGTCTTCCCATGCCACCCGAGTAAGTTCTAACCAGGTTGTCAGCGACGTCCGTGAGCCTGCTATGACTCAATGCCTCAGGAATTCTCGTCTTTAGTTCTTCCTTGGTGAGCGAATAGAGTTTCGCAAATACTTCCATGTTTTCTCGCGCGCTTAGGGACCCATCCACGGAACTCATTTGCGGAACGTATCCGATGTGCCGACGCACCTGCGAGGATTGGCGTTGGAGATCAAAACCAGCAACCGTAGCCGTCCCCGACGTGGGCGGCATGAGCGTGGTAAGCATCTTGATAAGCGTCGATTTTCCCGCCCCATTCGAGCCAAGCAGGCCAAAAATCTCTCCTCTATGAACCTCGATGCTCAGGTCTTCCACGGCCGAGAGCTTCTCGAACTTTCGCGAAAGCGAACTGGTCCTAATGACAGGTCCAGACACAGGCTTGTCAGGCTCTAGGAAAGCGATCTTCATCGTTGGAAAACAGAGTTCTACGCCCCAACAGGATCGGGGCCCTCTTCCTTGACAGGAAGAACCGATATCGCAAAGAAATCACCACCCGGCTCTGACTCTCGGCCGAGTTCGCTGAAAGTCCTTCGCATCAGAGCGTAGCTCTCAACGTCTGGCATTGAGATGTCGAAAGCTCTGGTGCAATGATTTGCTATGAGTTCTTTTGCCAGCTCAATGGCTTCTGTGTCTGTCATTTGTTTTCCCTACTCCCTTACATGGTGCTGTGTTGCGACACTTAACTGGTAATACTAGTCATCCAAGCCTACAGATCTGGGACAGCAACTGGCGAGGCGTTCAGCACATAGTTGGCGAGTGTGAGAACCCAAAGGTTCCGGATAAGAATAAAGGATTTCTCGATCAGGGCACCAAATGAGGCTTTCGATACAAGAGCCACAAGGAGCAGCACAAGTAACACAATTGCAGACCAGTTTAGTGCGTTCAACAGGATTCGCTTGGTCCCCCAATACCCATCACAATTAAACCGCGAGGATATCAAACCTGCACTTACAGGGAAAAGAATCCAACCCACCAGAGCATCAACCGAATGCACATACCCTGTCGCAGTTACAGGTGGATGGCCGGGTGCAAGAATATCGGTCGGAAAGTAGAAATCTACAAGATAGGTAACTGCCATAAGTAGCATTAGAAGCAGGCCAGCCCTCGATAGTGCTTTTGAAGGAACAAGCTTAATTAAGGCGATAGTAAGGGCAATGCACCCAATAGCGGATGCCCAGAACTTGGCTCATCGGAGGCGTAACCCGCTTATCGCTTCAAAGCCTGAGATCACGTCGAAAAGCTCCTCGTCGATTCGCTCCTGTCGCACTCGGTGGAATGTGCTTTGAAGGTTAACCAACAGTTCCTGGATGTTTTTGTCGGCCCGCTCCATGGCAGCGAGGCGGCTGATATTCTCGCTCGCCAGAGATTCGGCACAAGCCCGAAATACTGTGATGAACAGGTATTCGCGAATGAGCGAGCGCAGGGTCGCGTTGCCGTCGCAAAGAACTTCCGGCAGGATCTTTGTCGGCCAATTAATCGCCGACAAACCCTTCTGCCAGTTCGCATCCAAGGGGAGCAACTGCTCTACTGCCGGCTCATAGAGAGATCGGGATTCGGGGCGGTTATGGAAAACGAGAAGACGCTCGTAAGAACCTAGTTCTTGGTCTTTGTCGGTGTCGATTTGAATCTGCCCGACAACGACGGCGATTCCCTGGACCGAAGTGGGCAACGCGAATCTCCCCGCCAACGGCAAGCCTGCATTCTCCAATCGTTCACACAGACGGTCGCCAATTGCCCAAATGCGGACCCTTCCCGATAGACCCGCGAGACTCTTTATTGCATAGTCCACTACCGCCTCGTTAAACTGACCCACCAGGCCTTGGTCGGACCCGAAAACGATGGCGCCGGTTATTCCCTTATTCGATGCTCCCTTCACTGGAACATCCAGTGGTTGACCCCTCGATTCCCGAAAGCTGGCGGCTAGCCCCAATTCTACTGTCCTGTAGTAGTCGCCCAGCGCACGTACAGAGTCTTCGTACTGGCCAATGCTGGATGCCGCCAGCGACTTCATCGTTCTGACAACGGATTGAAGGTCCTGGGCGCTCTCGATCTTTCGGCGGAGACTGGCGGTAGAGTCGCTCATGCTTCACCCTTGGGAGTCGCATCCGCCGTGGCTGCGAAAGGAGCCAACGACTCACTAACGACGTCCAGAATCGCCCGGCGGTCTTCGTCACTCAAGCTCGCAGCGGTGTCGAACCGTGCGAGGATTTCTGGCGGAATATGTGTCACCGAATCCCGCACCGCTTGTTCGGCTTCGGGCATTTGGTCGATCGATATGCCATCGAAGAGCTTTTCGGATAGAGCGAGAAGGACTGCAATCTGGGCAGGCACGGATACCGGCGTAAACTCCGGTTGCTTGAGGCAAGCCCGGATTCTGTGTCCATGGTCAATCGTCTTCCGAGTGTCCTCGTCCAAACGGGCGCCAAATCGGGCAAAGGTCTCCAGCTCCTCAAATTGAGAGTAGGCAAGCTTGAGGTCGCCCGCGACTGCGCGGTAGGTCGCAAGCTGCGCCTTTCCCCCCACCCGGGAAACGGACTTGGCAACATCCACGGCGGGTAGCACGCCTAGTTGAAACAGGTTGGGCGAAAGATAGATTTGACCGTCCGTGATAGAAATCAGGTTTGTCGGGATGTAAGCCGAAATGTCCTGAGCTTCTGTTTCGATGATCGGCAAAGCAGTTAGGGACCCGTTGCCGCGATCTTCGCGCAGGTGCGTAGAGCGTTCTAAAAGTCGCGAATGAATGTAAAAGATGTCGCCTGGGAAGGCTTCCCGCCCCGGAGGTCTGCGCAGCAAAAGGGATAGTTGGCGATAGGCGCGAGCGTGTTGTGTCAGGTCGTCGTAGACGATCAGCACATCGCGACCAGACTCCATGAAATGTTCGGCAATGCTTGTGGCGGCATAAGGAGCGATGTAGGCAAGGCCAGGAGGATCGTTACCTTCGGTAACCATGACAACCGTGTAGTCCAGTGCGCCATTCCGGCGAAAGACGTCTACCACCTTTGCGACGGCAGAAGCGCTTTGACCAATCGCACAGTAGACGCAAACCACGTCCTTGCCACGTTGGTTGAGGATCGTGTCGACCGCAATCGCGGTCTTGCCCGTCTGGCGATCACCCAAGATCAACTCGCGTTGACCCCGCCCGATCGGTACCAATGCGTCGACCACCTTAATTCCCGTCTGCAGTGGGACGGAAACCGGTGCGCGGTCCATGATTGGTGCGGCTGAGCGTTCGATCGGTAGACGCTCGCTGCCCGTAATCTCACCGCCTTCGTCTAGCGGGCGGCCAAGTGGATCGATAACGCGTCCAAGCAGTCCTTCCCCAACTGCCACGTCCATCACCCGGCCGGTGCGCTCGACCTGATCTCCTGCCTGCAAATGAGAATAGTCTCCAAGCAGCACAATGCCGATTTCGTCTTCATCGAGGCTAAACGCGATGCCAAGCAGGCCACCGGGAAATTGGATCAGTTCCTCATATCCCACCCCTGGTAAACCGGAAACTGTGGCGATAGCGGTGGACACATTCGTGATCTTGCCGACCTCGAGCGGCCGGAATTGTGGTGTGAACTTTGCTCGACCTTCGGATAGCTGGGCAAAGGCGTTATCCAACATGAGCTGCACTTCTGTCGCGGGAACACTCATGCGCCGGCCTTTGCAATTGGCGGCGACGAGTTAGTTTCCTTGGCCAGCACTTCACCGACACTCTCTTCGAGTTCGGCGAGGTAGTGCGAGATGCTCCACGACACCTTTTGCCCATTGCCTGTGAGTTCGATCCCGCAAACGAGATCTGGAGCGCTATCGAATTGAACTGGAATCTCGGCGGAGAAGGTTTCGTTAATGGCAGCTTGAATTGCGACACATTGCTCGGGGGCCAGGTCAAAAGCACTTCGGACAATCGCAGGATCAGTAGCTGACGTCAGCGCTCCGCCCATTATCTTCCTTGATTCATCGTCCATTCCCCGAAGGCGGCGGATGAACGCCTCCGTCATCTGGAGTTCCAAGCCGGTACTTGCGAGGTCGGCCAGCGTCTTTCGAGAAACCGCGAATACTTCGTCACGCGCTCGGAGGCCAATCGCCTCATGAAGCCTGGCGGCGGCGCTTTTGAGCGACTCCCTCCGCTTGGCGCTAAGTTCGTCTGCCGCCTTTGTCGCGAGACCCAGCAACCGCTTGCGTTCAGTGTTGGCCTCGGCTATCGCTTTGGTCAACAGAGAGGCGCGCTCCGCGTCGAAACTTTCATTCTTCGCAAGAAAGGCATCCCCGGCTTTCTTAGCATCAGCTTGTTTTGCATCGGCATCGGATATCTCCGACGCGATCCGCTTCTCCCTTGTGTCGATCGCCAAGAGAATCGGCTTGTAAAGAAACCGCTTCATCAGCCACACCAAGACGAGGAAGTTGACTGCCTGAGCAGCGACTGTGAACCAGTCAATAAGCATGATTTACTTTCCCGCGGTCTGTGCAATCACGTGGTTCCAGAATGGGTTTGCGAAAATGAGAATCATAGAGACTACGAAGCAGTAGATCGCCAGAGACTCAATCATCGCGAGGCCCACAAACAGCGTCCTTGTGATCGTTGGCGCCGCGTCTGGCTGTTGCGCGATGGCGGTGAGGGCGTTAGATACTGCCTTGCCCTCGCCCAGTGCAGGCCCCAGCGACCCGATGCCGATCGTAATGCCGGCGGTGACAATCGAAACCATTGCAATGAGCGTAGTGCTGTCCATGTTGTTTCCTTGGTGCTATCCAGTTGCCGGTTTTGGGCGGTGGCTCGGTGCGGCGGCAGCGATGTAAACCCCGGCGAGAATGCTGAAAATGTAGGCCTGTACCATGCCCGTGAGCAGGCCGAGCCCGGTCATGACAACCGGAAAGATGAATGGCGTGATTGTCAGCAGAATGCTGATGATCATTGCTCCGCTCATCATGTTTCCGAAGAGGCGGACAGCGAGTGCAAGCGTGCGCGAGAGCTCGCTGATGATGTTGAAAGGCAGCATGATGACCGTTGGCTCCAAGTAAGACTTGAGATAGGCCGCCACCCCCTGGTCTGCGATGCCAAAGATAGGAACCGCCACAAATACCGATAAGGCTAGCGCGGTGGTAGTAGACAAAGAGCCTGTAGGCGGCTGGTAGCCGGGAATAACCGTACAGAGGCTTGCCGTTGCGAGAAATAGAAAGAGCGTTCCGATAAAGCCGACATATCTTTGCGGCTTCTTGAGGCCGACCTCCCGGATCTGCCCTTCTATGGCAGTTACGACGATTTCAAGGCCGCCCTGCCATGGAGAAATCTTCTTTCCTGTCGAGAGATTGTGCGTAATCACCCAGGCAAAGATGGTCAAACCGAGCATGATTGCCCAGGTTGTCGCGATCGTGCCATTCAATTTCACAAAGCCGTGCTGCCAATAGATTTGTTGGTCTGAAGTCAAGTTCACGGCTTGCCTCCCAGCGCCAAACCATCCGCCTTCTTGGTGAGCGAGCTAACCAAGACTCTCGCCAAGAAGAACCCGACCATGCAGGCAACCATTCGGTCCCAATGGCCGCTGGAAACCCAGAAAATTCCACCGAGTGCAACGATCATCCGGAGCTGCAAGCTACCGAAGAACCAAAGCGCCGGTCTGCTGGATTTGACGCCAATCTTCACCGTCCACCAGAGGCCACCGAAGAAAATCGCGCCGAGCAATCCCCCTGCGATAATCGCCATCGTCCAGGTCAAAGGTTCAACTCTCATCGTTCTCCGGCTCCTCGCGCATGGCGGCATCCTGCCTGGCCACCCAAAGCCAAGCGTTGAAACAGCCGAGGGTGAGTCCCGCCATCAAAAGGGCAAGTGTCCAAGAATGGGCGCCTGGGTGGTGCTTATCCAGCCAGATGCCGATACCCGCGCCAAGCAAAGTGGGAACGCATACGGACCATCCGATCGTCCCCATCATCCCAAGCCCGAACCAAACCTCGGGCTTGCGATTTCTACGCGCCTTGAGCATTTGTGCCGCTTTCACGCCGACCCTGTCAGCCATGTCCGATTCGTCTTTCGGGCTCTTCTCAGTCAGGCGGTTATTCATGTCTGAAATTTGCGAAACGGCGTAGGAATCCGGTTTCCAGTTTCGCCATCGCCGAGCGTGCGCCTTGCTCCTGAGCATTCAAAGTTAAGAACTCCCGCACGACCAATTCCCGGAGTTGACTTAGATCCTTTCCGGCGACCGCCCTGCGGACAGAAACAGACACGTCGACGCCCGTCTTGACCAGGATTCCCTCGTCGACGGCGACAAACATCTCGCCCTCACCATCGGATTCATAGACCAGAATTCCAGGTTTTATGGCGGTAACGCAGTCCCTCCGGTGGGGCAAAAATCCGTATGAGCCATCGTTCGTCTCGGCGACGATGCGACGCACTCCGGATTTCTCCTCAAAGATCCGAAAGGGCTCGAGGATCCTAAGATTCATGCGCCTTGTCCTTCCCTTTCGCTTCGTCGATCGTTCCGATCATGTATAGCGCGCTTTCGGGAAAATCTTTGAATTCGTCGTGAAGGATGCGTTCGCAACCGTCAAGCGCATCTTTCAGACTGACAAGCTTTCCCTTGATGCCGGAGAACTGTTCTGTGGCAAAGAACGGCTGTGTGAGAAACCTCTCCAATCGGCGAGCGCGCGCCACCACGTCGCGGTCACCTGGCGATAACTGCTCGAGGCCGAGCATCGCGATGATGTCCTTGAGATCCGCATATTGGGCAAGCGTCCGACGTATCTCCTGGGCAAGGAGGTAATGCCGTTCCCCCACAATCGCTTGCGTTGCCATTTTTGAACTCGACTGCAACGGATCGATTGCCGGGTAGAGCCCCTCGCTTGCCCGTTGGCGCGAAAGCACGATGGACGCCGAAAGGTGCGAGAACGTGTGAACTGCGGCGGGATCGGTGAAATCGTCCGCGGGCACGTAGACGGCTTGGATCGATGTAATCGCGCCCGCATCCGTATTGGCAATTCGCTCTTCAAGTCCCGATAGTTCGGTACTCATCGTGGGTTGGTATCCCAAGCGCGAGGGCATCTGCCCCATCAATCCCGACACTTCGGAGCCTGCCTGGATGAAGCGAAAGATGTTGTCGATCAGCAGAAGGACGTCTCGATGCTCGTCGTCCCGAAAATATTCGGCCATAGTAAGCGCGGCATGACCCACTCGAAAACGAGCGCCGGGAGGCTCGTTCATCTGCCCGTACATCATCACCATGTTCGGCAGCACTCCTGCCTCCTTCATATCATGGTAAAGCTCCTGGCCCTCTCGGCACCGCTCTCCAATTCCACAGAAGATGCTGACGCCGTCTCGGTGTCCGATCATGTTGTGGATCATCTCGGTGAGCAGCACCGTTTTTCCCACACCGGCGCCGCCAAAGAGCCCGGCCTTGCCACCATTTTCAAGTGGCATCAGCACGTCAATGACCTTGATTCCCGTTTCAAAGATCTCTGACTTGGTTGAACGCCGGTTCAGGGCCGGAGGCTCTTGGTGGATCGCACGCATCTCTACATCTAAAGGCGCCGGCTGGCGGTCGATGGGATTTCCGAACACATCGAACATTCGCGAGAGAATCGATTTACCGACCGGCACCCGCAGCGGACCGCCAGTGTCTTCAACGGGCATGCCACGTGACAACCCTTGAGTAGGGGTCAGCGCAATCCCACGGACTCGGTGCGCGTCGAGTTGAGACAGTTCTTCAATGGCGATCTGGCCTTCTTCTCCTGTGCGAAGAAGTGAATAAATGGGTGGGAGCCGGTCATCGAAGCGGACATCGACGACGCTTCCGCGCACCGCAACGACTACGCCGCGGTTAGGGGCAGTCATAACAAACTGCTTGCCAGAGGCAATCCGCCACGTTTGGACCCCGGTTTCGTAGTGAAGCTTTCGACGCAAGTTGCTTGGGTGCCGGTAAGCGTGGACTTCGCCCGATGGATTTCAATCGCGTTGCCGTGTACCAAGACGAGAAACCTGCCCGCCTTCAGCGCCTCTTTGTACTGGTCGGCCCTCTTACTTGGAATACCGACGATCGCCAAGGCACTTTCGACAACCTCCATTCCTCCGGCAGCCACAGCTCTTTCGAGCGGACCAACAAGCCAACCTCCGAAACAGACGAACCCAAATCCAGGAACGAACATCACCGCGGAGCCAGAAGGTAAGCCCCAAGTTGAACTCCAAAACATGCCGAGATTCCCCAACGGCCTTATCAGACCATCGGTTTGAACAAATCCGATTGGCCTGCCTTCGGTAACGCAATCGCGTCCAATGATGCTAAGGCGACCCACATCGTGACCGGTGTCTTGCAGAAAACGGAGAGCTTCGTCTGCCTTGTCTTGCGTTCTGAAAACTGCGATCAGGTGATCGGTCAAAGGCGCTGATTCTGCCATGGCATGCTCCAGTTTGCCTATCGGACGCTAGGACATGCCAGTCAGCAAATGCATAGACAGCGGAACCCTGTCCTAGATTCTACGGACACTGACGCCCAACACCACCGGGAGCGCGGCCTCCAGTCCGCGTAGGGGTCGCGGTCTTTAGACCGTAATCCGGAGCCCGACTGAAGTCGGACGACACCTACGCTGACTGACGTCCACGCTCCCAGCGCTACTTAATGCCGCTCATGACGATGCCCTTCACGAAGTATCGCTGGCCCAGGATAAACATTACGATCAAGGGGATCATGACGAGCACGGAGCCGGACATTAGAAGTTCCCAGCGCTCTTGGTTCAGCGCCTGATACGTTTTGAGACCTAGCTCAAGGGTCTGCTTCTCCGGGGAGTTGAGATAGATGAGCGGGCCAATAAAGTCCTTCCAGGTGTAGACGAAGCAGAAGATTCCGATCGTCGCCATGGCGGCGCCGGAGTTCGGCAAGATTATTCGCCAGAAGATCGTCGAGTGGGAAGCGCCATCGATAAAGGCAGCCTCATCGAGATCACGTGGGATTCCCATCATGAACTGCCGCATCAAAAAGATGTTGAAAGCGCCGCCGCCGAACCAGGCAGGTACCCATAAAGGGTTAAAAGAGCCGATCCAGTGTAGATACTTGTACAGGATAAAGGTCGGAATCATTACGACCAAACCCGGCAGCATCATCGTGCTCAAGAGAAGAATAAAGAGCCGGTCTCTTCCCCGGAATCGCAGCCTGGCGAACGGATAGGCGACAAGGCTCGACGAGACGATTACGCCCGCCGTCGTTAGCGTTGCCACAATCGCCGAATTCCTGAAGAATAGAAAGAACGGCGCGTTGGGATTCGTAAGGACCAAGTGGAAATTGTCCCACGTTAAGTGTTTCGGCCACGCCCACACCGAACTGGCCGCGATCTCCTGGGTTGTCTTTAGCGACATGACGATCATCATGTACAGCGGCATCATGAACACAACTGACCCAAACAGCAGAACGCACCACAAGATGAGCCGCAAAACCGTCGTTGCGGCCTCGGCACGCTTGGCTGCGACTCGGTATTTCTCGTAGTCAGCCGGCTGCGGTGCGCTTACCGCTTTGGTTTCCTTGATCATTTCGCGTCCGCCTCGTAATACACCCACTTACTAACCTTAAACTGGCAGAGCGTAACGACCATGATGATCGCGAACAGAACCCAGGCTCCGGCGGAGGCGTACCCCATCCGCAGCGACTCAAACGCGTTTTGGTACAGCTTGTACATATAGAACCTTGTGCTGTCGTTTGGACCACCCTGGGTCATAACGACGGCCTGCGTAAACACTTGGAAGCTGCCAATAAAACCTGTCACCATCGCGAAGAACAGTGTTGGCGTCAGAAGGGGGATCGTGATCGCCTTGAACTTGCCCCAGATGCCGGCGCCATCCAGCGTTGCCGCTTCATAGTAATGCTGAGGAATGTTCTGCAGGCCGGCGATCATGATGATCATGCCGCCTCCTGCGAACCACAGCGACATTAGGATCATTCCCGGCAACGCAAACTTCTCACTGCCGAGCCAGTCAACGTGCTTGTCGGGAGTCCCCGCGATTTCGCTGAGCTTAGTGCCAAGCCAACTGCCGTGACTGCCGTAGATGATCTGGTTGAGCAGACCGTTGTCGGGATTGAAGATCTTCCGCCAAATGAGGGAGGAAGCCACGAGGCTGGCAAGCGATGGAACGTAATATATCGCCCGGAAGAGTGGTATGCCGCCAACCTTCTGATTGAGCAGGAGCGCCAGCAAGAGCGAAGTCAAAATACCGAGAGGTACCGAGAAAATCGTGTAGATGAACGTGACCGTCATGCTCTTCCAAAAGAGCGGGTCTATGGCGCCAGCCTCAACGTAATTCTGAACGCCTCGCCACCGAGCCGGAGTGATGATGTCCCAGTCCGCAAAGCTCATTAGCAGCGAAAGGATCATCGGTCCAAGTGTGAAAACCACTATTCCAAAGAGCCAGGGTGAAATAAATTTGTAAGCTGCCCTGCTCTCAGTTTTCTCCCTCGACGAATACTTGATTTTCCTTTCCGGCCAGTAAGTCCAAAACAGAATCGCCGCCACGATCAGCGCGCCAGCCAAGATGCCGTAGGTCCAGTTGTACAGCGAAAGGTGCTCATCCTTGAGCAGCGAATCCAATCGGAACTGTCCGTTCTTCTGTGCTGCCTGTAGGATCGGCTCAGCCTTAGCCTGACCGCTCCAAACCAGGTCGAGACCGGCGTTCAATCGCTCGTTGACGCTTGGCCAATAATAGGCGGCTGACCCGAACCGCACGAAGGGTACGGCAGCATCGGTGGCCAAGATATTGTGCGGGTACTCCTGTTCTTTCGGAGTCGTCGGCCCCGGCGCCCAAACCCCAGGCGTGAGGGCAAGAGGTTTGATTGCAGGCTGGGCGATTCCCGCCTTTGCCATTGCCGTCATTCCGACCGGCCCTGCCATGTACCTTGTCAGGCGCCAAGCTTCTTCAGGATGGGCAATGCCGCGAAAAATACAGTAGCCCGATCCGCCAGTGGGGGTTGCGCGTCGCCCATCGGCAAAAGCGGGAAACAATGTGATGTCCCAGTCAAAAAATCCTTCTTTGCCCGGCACCAGATCTTTTCGCATCTGGGGCGTCACCCAGATGCCGTTCTCGTACATGTCGATCTTCTTCGAGACGAAAAGTTGCTGGGCTGTCGCCATGAGCACGCCACTCGTCTCCGTCGAATTCGGCATGAAGTGCAGAACATTCATGTAGTCCGAGGCATATTGATAAGCTCGTACCGTCTTCTGCTGCGCGATGGTGACGAGAGTTGGCTGCTCCTCGTTGTTGCAGTAGTCGCCACCGCTCGAATAGGTGAATGTCTTTGCGAGCAGTTCTGGATAGTCAGAGGCAAAAGCCCAGTGGTCCACTTTGCCGGAAGAGTCTTTCCGAATCAGTTGCTGGCAAACCCAGCCAAAATCTTTCTCCCTGAGTTCGGGCCTAACTTTGTAATCCCAAGTCCAGGTTCCGTCGGGATACGGGATCCCGGCCGCCTTGAACGCTTCCTTGTTGTAGTAGAGGATGATTGGGGCAATATCTCGCGGTAGAACGTACAGTTGCCCCTTGTAGGTGTGGACATCGACAATCGGTTTGTAATAGGATTTGATGTCAAAACCTGGCGTTTTGTCCATAAATGGATTCAGCGGAAGGATCGCATTCTTGGCCGCCAGCGCCTGAAAATGGCCAGGATCCATCATTGCCACATCGGGAGGTACGTTGGCGGCGTACATCGTCAACATCTTCTGATGGTAGGTGGCGTAGTCCGGAATCGACTCCAGCTTCACCTTGATGTCCGGGTTCTCTTTCTCGAACTGGTCGAGTACTTTCTGGAGGACCCCAAGAGAAATGTCGCCGTCCCAAACCGTGAAACGCAGTAGAACGGGATCTTTTGCGGAGGCAACTACCACGCACAATAGCGCGGCGAGACAGACGGTAAGACGGCACGCTGCCTTGCGGATATATCGGTAAATTAAGCTCATCTTTGAACAAGGAGGAGGCGGTCCGCTGATTATACGACCGAATTCAGCCTAGCGACCGGTTGCTCACACGCGAGCTTTCTCGCGCGGCAGCGCCTGGACGGGAGAATCCGCGCGATAGACTTCTTGCTTGCCCTTTTCGATAGAGGTCATTACCTTTCCAACCACCCCTTCAAGCTGCGACAAAACGTCATAAGCGTACTTTTCCGCTCCTCTACGCATGTTTACCGCATCTCTGTCCGCTGCATTCCGAATCTCTTCGCTTTGAGCTTTGCTGAGCTTCAAAATCTCGCTTTCTGCGACCATTCGCTCTTGCTGGATCTTGCTCTGTTCGATAATTCGCTCACCCTCGCGGCGGGCGTCGATCAGAATTCGCTCGGACTCTTTCTTTGCGCCATCGAGGGCCATGTTGGCATCCTCTTTAGCGCTGTCGAGAATCCGCTCCGACTCGCGAACAGTATTCGCCGCAGTTTTTACATCAGGCGGGAGCGATGCGCGAATTTTTGCGATCTGAATACTGATCTCCTCGCGGTCCAAGCCCCAAGTGAGCTTCCCAAAGGAGGGCGTAGATTCAATGAAATTGGAGAGGTCTTCGAGCAAGCGGAGGATGTCCATGGGTCTACCGGCGGAGGGACCCCGCTATTGTGACACGGCCCCTTCAAAATGCGAAGAGGTTTTATCCCCCACTCGTGTGGACAACATGTTGAAAAGCCTCTCGGTGTGCTTTCCTAATTGCAATTAATCAACAAACCCCGTAGCCGGCGTCTCTGTGGCCCGCGGCCTCCTTATCGGGATATACCGCGATCGGTTTACTTCCGGCGATGGCAGGGGTGTTCTCATGCGTTCCGGACGTCGCCACGGAAACGACGGCTACGGGGGGTTGATGAGGGCGGGAGTGCTACAGGTACTGCCGGGATACCTGGTCGTGTTCTGCCACATATGCAAGCACTTCCTCGACACTCGGCACATCGGTCGTCGCCCCTAGCGCGCGGCACTTGAGGCATCCGGCGGCAGAGGCAAATTGAAGGCATTTGGTGGCGGGCCAACCTTGGTCGAGGCCGAAGAGCATGCCGGCACGGAACATGTCTCCTGCGCCGGTTGTATCGACAACCACCGGAGTTGGATACGGCGGATAGGCACGCGCAGGCATATCGAGCGAGCCTGCAACAAAGCCGTTCGGGCCATCGCTCAGGATCGTGAAGCAGCCGTATTTTGCAATCCAGCTTTTCACCCACTGTACGTTCTTCTGGGTGTTGTTACGGAACCCGGCCCAGTCTGTGCTGCTCTGCCAGAACGAGCCCTCACCGATCGGCTCATCTTCCCGAATAAAATCCATCAGATAGCAGCGCATGCCGGCGTCTCGCGCCGCCTTTGCCGCCAACCGGGAAGCTTCCGCCATATTCGGTTCGGCTGTAAAGAGTTCGCCTGACCTGTACGGCAACTCCGATAGATCTGTCAGCGGGCGCATGCCCGCGAAGCCGCGTCCGAACATCGTTCGCTCACCATCAGGGGTCACATAAATGTCGCAGACTGGAGTAGGTTCGGCAGCATCTTCGAACTGATGCTGCTCGATCGCAAGCAGCGAGCTTCGAAGCCCCTTGTCCTCAATCAGTTCCATCAGCAGGTCGGCATCTGGTCCAAAGCCAAGCCCATTACCTGCCAACACGACTCCCCTACCCCACTTGACCAGCGCGTTCGCCGTGTTGGCGGCCTCGCCTCCCAACATCAACGCCTCATCCTCAACCTCCGTATATCCCCCCAAAGAAGGCAATCGAGGCACCCGGCGCAACCGGTCAAGACAAATGGTTCCAAAGACGAAGATCAACCAACGCAGGATACCGATTCCCCGCTGGGGCGA
>Ga0206870_1104_pt2 | contig 18840 bp, 18 predicted proteins | sample Alteio_BWOrgCont_36_FD_152620 | JGI IMG/M metagenome (GOLD analysis project Ga0206870, IMG submission 152620) | Enriched cells from forest soil in Barre Woods Harvard Forest LTER site, Petersham, Massachusetts, United States -... | ecosystem: Environmental > Terrestrial > Soil > Temperate forest >... | reverse complement strand
GGTACCGGTGGAGGCGCCGGACGGCACCGAGGCGCGGCCCATGGTGCCCGATTCGAGCAGCACGTCGGCTTCGACGGTGGGGTTGCCGCGCGAATCCAGGATTTCCCGGGCCACTACATCGACGATAGAACTCATAGGTGGGTTCCTTGCAGAGGGTTCCTGGGTCAGGCTGCCAAAGCGGTTTCGGCGAACGCCTGTGCTTTTACCAGGCGGTCAAGGTCGCGCAATACGCCCAGCAATTCGCGCATGCGGTCAAGCGGCCAGGCGTTGGGGCCGTCGGACAATGCTTTTGCCGGATCGGGATGTGTTTCCATGAACACGCCCGACACGCCGCTCGCCACAGCGGCGCGCGCCAGTACCGGAACGAACTCGCGCTGGCCGCCGCTTTTGTTGCCTTGCCCGCCCGGCAGCTGTACCGAGTGGGTGGCGTCGAATACCACCGGGCAGCCGGTGTCGCGCATGATGGCGAGCGAGCGCATGTCGGAAACCAGATTGTTGTAACCAAAGGACGCACCGCGCTCGCACACCATGATGTTGTGGCTGCCGCTGGCTTCGCGTGCTTTATCGACCACGTTCTTCATTTCCTGCGGCGACAGGAACTGGCCTTTCTTGATGTTCACCGGGCGCCCGGCCGCGGCTACGGCGTGGATGAAATCGGTCTGACGGCACAGGAATGCAGGAGTTTGCAGCACGTCGACGGCGGCGGCGACGGTCTTGATCTCGTCGATTTCATGCACGTCGGTCAGTACCGGCACGCCGATTTGCTTGCGCACGGTGTCGAGGATTTTGAGGCCGGCGTCCATGCCCAGGCCGCGGAACGATTTGCCTGAACTACGGTTGGCCTTGTCGTAGGAGGATTTGAATATGAACGGGATAGCCAGGCCGGCGCAAATTTCTTTTAGCGTGCCCGCAGTGTCAAGGGCAAGCTGTTGCGATTCGATGACACAGGGGCCGGCGATAAGAAACAGCGGCCGGTCCAGGCCGACTTCAAAGCCGCATAAATTCATGCGGCCACCGCGGCTGGAGCTGGGGTGACCCCACCCATTTGATAGTTAAGCGCGGCCTCGATAAAAGACCTGAACAGAGGATGGCCGTTACGCGGCGTGGAAGTAAATTCGGGGTGGAACTGGCAGCCGATGAACCAGGCGTTGCCTGGCAATTCAATCATTTCGGTGAGTTTTTCCGTCTGGGTCAGGCCGCTGATACGCATGCCCTTGTCTTTGAGCCGGTTGACGTACTGGTTATTGACTTCATAGCGATGGCGGTGGCGCTCGTTGATGACGTCCGAACCGTAGATATTCCGCGCCAGACTGCCGGCCTCAAGCGAAGCCGGTTGCGCGCCCAGGCGCATGGTGCCGCCCATATCGGATTTTTCGTCGCGGCGCTCGATACGGCCGTCGCGGTCCTGCCATTCGGTTATGAGGGCGATGACGGGATGCGGCGTGTCGGGGTCGAATTCCGTGCTGTTGGCGCCGGCGAGGCCGCAGACGTGGCGCGCGAATTCGATCACGGCGATCTGCATGCCCAGGCAAATGCCAAGATAGGGAATACCGTTTTCGCGCGCATAGCGAACCGCGGCGATCTTGCCTTCGACGCCGCGCTTGCCGAAACCGCCGGGGACCAGGATCGCGTCCATGTCCTTGAGAATGCCGATGCCGTCGCGATCCAGGTTTTCGGAGTCGACGTAGTGAATATTGATTTTGCTGCGGGTGTGGATGCCGGCGTGAATCAGCGCTTCCGACAGCGACTTATAGGATTCGGTGAGATCGACGTATTTGCCCACCAGGGCGATGTCGATATGGTGCAGCGGATGCTCAAGGGCATCGACCATGCCATCCCACATCGCGAGGTTGGCGGGTTTGGCCAGGAGATCGAGCTTGTGGCAAACGATTTCGTCCAGCATCTGCCGGTGCAGCATTCCCGGAATCTTGTAAATCGAATCGACGTCGGCAACCGAGATCACCGATTCCACGCCGAGGTTGGAAAACAGGCCGATCTTGCGGCGCTCCTCCTCCGGCACCGGTCGGTCGGCGCGGCACAGCAGCGCGTCGGGCTGGATACCGATTTCGCGCAATTCCTTGACCGAGTGCTGGGTCGGCTTGGTTTTGATTTCCCCGGCGGATGCGATGTACGGCACCAGGGTCAGGTGGATGTAACAGGTGTTCCTGCGGCCGTTTTCCAGGCCCATCTGACGAATCGCCTCGAGAAACGGCAGCGACTCGATGTCGCCTACCGTGCCGCCGACTTCTACAATGGCGACGTCGGCATCCTTGGCGCCATTGCGGATAAACAGCTTGATTTCGTCGGTGATATGCGGAATCACCTGCACGGTGCGGCCAAGATAGTCACCGCGCCGTTCTTTTTTAATGACGCTCTCGTAAATCTGGCCGGTGGTGAAGTTATTGCACTTGCGCATTTTGGCGCTGGAGAAGCGCTCGTAATGCCCAAGATCAAGGTCGGTTTCGGCACCGTCTTCGGTGACAAATACCTCGCCGTGCTGGAACGGACTCATGGTTCCAGGATCGACGTTGATGTAGGGGTCCAGCTTTAGGAGGGTGACTTTGATACCGCGCGATTCGAGGATCGCGGCGAGAGATGCGGCGGCTATACCTTTCCCCAATGAGGAGACGACGCCGCCCGTAACGAATACAAACTTGGTCATGGACCATCCAGGCGCCGGTAATAGGTAATCATACCCTAATTGGACTCCCGCCTCAATCGGAATGCGTGCACTGACCCGGTTATAGCGCGACCTCGAATTTTGCTTCGGTTTTGGCGCGCACTTCATCCAGGATAACGTTGGGATGCAGCTCTTTCAGTACCAGGCCGCCGCCGGACTTCACCTCGAATACGCACAAATCGGTCACGATCAGATTAACTACGCCCTTGCCGGTGATGGGCAGGCTGCATTTTTGTAAAATTTTCGAACTGCCGTCTTTGGCCGTGTGCTCCATCAACACAATCACGCGCCTGACGCCGGAGACCAGGTCCATCGCCCCACCCGGCCCCTTCACCATTTTCCCGGGCACCATCCAGTTGGCAAGGTCGCCGTTTTCAGCGACTTCCAAGCCGCCGAGAATCGACAGGTCGATATGGCCGCCGCGAATCATGGCGAAGGAATCCGCGCTGGAAAAAAAGCTCGAACCCGGCAGCGTCGTAATCGTCTGCTTGCCGGCGTTGATCAGATCGGGATTCACCTTGTCTTCGGCCGGGAACGGCCCGATTCCGAGCAGGCCGTTTTCCGACTGCAAGGTGACGTTAATGCCGGCGGGAATGAAATTGGCGACCAGGGTGGGGATGCCGATGCCCAGATTGACGTAATAGCCGTCGCGCAGCTCCTGCGCGGCGCGCTTGGCCATCAACTCGCGGATAGGCGAGTCTTTTTTCGATGTCGCGGCGCCGCTTACCGTGCGAAATTCGATGCGCTTTTCGTATTTCTTGCCCTGGATAATGCGATCGACGTAAATGCCAGGCGTGTGAATCTGGTCCGGATCGAGTTCGCCGGTCTCAACCAGCTCTTCGACTTCGGCGACGGTGATTTTGCCGCAGGTCGCAATCATGGGGTTGAAGTTGCGCGAGGTCTGGCGGTAAACCAGGTTGCCCGCCTTGTCGCCCTTCCAGGCTTTCACGATCGACAGGTCGGCGCGGATGGATTCTTCCAGCACGAACTCGCGGCCGTCGAAGGTCTTGGTTTCCTTGCCGTCGGCGAGCTTGGTGCCCAGCGCCGTGCGGGTGTAGAAAGCCGGAATCCCGGCGCCGCCGGCGCGCAGTTTCTCGGCTAGCGTCCCCTGCGGCGTGAGCTGCAAATCCAGCTCATTCGCCAGCACCTGACGTTCGAATTCCTTGTTCTCGCCAACGTAGGAGGCAATGACTTTCTTTACCTGATGGGTTTTGAGCAGCAAACCCATGCCGAAATCATCGACTCCGGCGTTGTTGCCGACAATGGTGAGGCCCGTGACTTTGCTTTCCACGACTGCCTGGATCAGGTTTTCCGGAATGCCGCACAAGCCGAAGCCGCCCGCTGCAACGGTAATATCGTTTTTCAGCACGCCCTGAAGGGCGGCGCCGGCGTCTGCATAGACTTTACTCATGAGATTTCTCTTTCGCTAAACAAATGTGGTTGAATGTCCCGGGAACGATCAAACCGGACAGAGAGCACGCAATGGTTCCGGCAGGGGGCAGGATTTTCCTTCGCTATAGTCCATCCATACAATTTTCGCGCCGCCTTCCGCGTACAAGGCATCGTCGCCCGCCATTCGCAATTCGCAGGCCGTTTGCATGCTGGTGCGCCCCGCGGGCTCGACGAACGTTTTGACTTCCACCGTGCCCGGATAAACCAGTTGCCTGATGAACGTGCAGTTGGCCGTGACAATAACCGGTCCCATGCGGTGCCCTCGCCCGTCAACACCGCGGCAGCCGGTGGCGTCCAGCCACGCGATGCGCGCCTGCTCCATATAGCGGAAATATACCGTATTGTTGACATGGCCCATGGCGTCCATGTCACCCCAGCGGATCGGGATATTTTCCACGTGCACCAGGTTTCGCGGTTTGGTCATCAGGTTGCGCCGGAAACCCGGGAAAACTTCGGACCCCGGATTATAATTCCATTTAGGGATAACCCGGAAAACCGGAAGCCGGGAAAGCATCGGAGGAGACCGCATGCAACGCGATTCGATGGAGTACGACGTCGTCATTGTCGGTGGCGGCCCGGCGGGACTCGCGGCAGCGATACGACTGAAGCAGCTTGCGGCAGCCGCGCAGCAGGAAATCGGGGTCTGTGTGCTCGAAAAAGGCTCGGAAATCGGCGCTCACATCCTGTCCGGCGCGGTCATGGACCCGATTGCCATGAACGAACTGTTTCCCGATTGGAAAGAACGTGACGCGCCGCTGAATACCCCGGTCATGCAGGATAAATTCCTGTTTTTGACCGAAACCGGTGCGACCGGCGTGCCGAATTTCATGTTGCCGCAGTGTTTCAGGAACCACGGTAATTATGTGGTGAGCCTGGCCAATGTTTGCCGCTGGCTGGGCAGCCAGGCTGAGGCGCTGGGTGTCGAAATCTACCCCGGCTTTGCCGCGGCCGAAGTGCTGTATGCGGATGATGGCAGCGTAAGGGGGGTGGCGACCGGTGACATGGGCGTGGGCCGCGACGGTTCGCACCTGGATAACTATGCGCCCGGAATGGAGTTACTCGGCAAGTACACCTTGTTTGCCGAAGGCTGCCGTGGGCAACTGGGCAGGCAACTTGAAGCCAAATTTCATCTGCACGATGGCGCCGACCCGCAGACCTATGGCATCGGTCTGAAAGAACTGTGGGAGGTGAAACCCGAGCATCATCAGCCGGGCCTGGTGGTGCATACCGCAGGCTGGCCGCTGGACCGCAGTACCTACGGTGGTTCTTTTATGTACCACATGGAAGACAACCTGGTCGCGATCGGCTTTGTGGTGGGCCTCGCCTACTCCAATCCCTATCTTTCGCCGTTCGAGGAATTTCAGCGCTACAAGACGCATCCCGCAATCCGTGCTTACCTGGAAGGCGGCAAGCGCCTCGCTTATGGCGCACGCGCGCTGACCGCAGGCGGTCTGCAGTCCCTGCCCAAGCTGGTGTTTCCAGGCGGTTGCCTGATTGGCGATAACGCCGGATTCCTCAATGCCTCGCGCATCAAGGGCAGCCATGCGGCGATAAAATCTGGAATGCTGGCAGCAGAAGCTGCGTATGCCGCGGTAAAAGTCGGGCGCCAGGCCGATGAGCTTGATGATTATCCGAGCGCATTTCGGGCAAGCTGGCTTTTTGATGAACTCCACAAGGCGAGAAATTTCAAACCATGGATGAGCAAGGGCTTGTACACCGGAACCCTGATGGTGGGGATCGACCAGATTGTATTCGGCGGCCGCGCACCGTGGACTTTGCATCATCAGCATGCGGACAACGAATGCCTTCGCCCTGCTGCCGAGTGTGAGCCGATTATTTATCCCAAACCGGATGGCGTGCTGACCTTTGACCGTTTGTCATCGGTGTTCATTTCCAATACCAACCATACGGAAAACCAGCCGGTGCACCTTACGCTGAAGGACGCGACCGTGCCGATTGCGATCAACCTTGCGCGCTACGACGCGCCTGAGCAACGTTACTGCCCCGCCGGTGTTTACGAAATCGTGCGCAATGACGACGGCAGCAATCCGCGCTTGCAAATCAACGCGCAGAATTGCGTGCATTGCAAGACTTGCGACATCAAGGATCCGACGCAGAACATCGTCTGGGTTGCGCCCGAGGGCGGCGGCGGCCCCAACTATCCCAATATGTAGGTGCACAGGTTTATGACAACCGCAACCGCTGATCTTTGCGACAAGTACATCGACCGACTGGCTGTGCTGGAGCCGATGCTCACCAATTATGGCGGCAAACCCGCTTTCGAAGGTGTGATCGTCACGGTCAAAGTGCACGAGGAAAACAAACTGGTACGCGAAGCCTTAAGCCTGGACGGCGCCGGCAAGGTTCTGGTGGTGGACGGCGGCGGCTCTTTGCGCTCCGCGCTGGTGGGCGATCAGGTCGCGCAGCTGGCAATCGATCAGGGCTGGGCGGGAATCGTGGTCAACGGCTGCATTCGCGATTCCGCGGCGATTGGCAAAATGGCTATTGGTTTGTTTGCCATTAACACCAATCCTACGCGCCCTGCCAAACATGGTTTCGGTCTTGGCAACGTACCGGTATCGTTTGGCGGCGTGAAATTCACGCCCGGCGAATATCTTTACGCCGACGAAGACGGCATTGTGGTCGCGATGGGCCCATTGGGCTAAGACATCAAAAAGCCTCTTCCGGCAACGCCATGACGTCGGCGCCGCCGTTCACAATAACGTCGCGCAGTCCCGCCGCCTGTGTCAGGAAGTGGCTGGCGTAAAAATTCGCGGTAAGGATTTTGGCTTCATAGAACGCCTTGTCGCCCTCGCCTGCCTGCAGATGCCTGTTGGCGGCGAGAGCCGCGCGTCCCATCTGCCAGCCGCCGCAAACAATGCCCATGAGTTTAAGGAACGGCACGGCACCAGCCAGCGTGGCGCCGGGGTCGGTCTTGGAATTCGCGACAATAAAATCGACCGCCGCCGCCAGCGCCTTCACTGCATCGCCCAGGTTTTTGCCGATTTCCGCGAGATTCGCCTGTTTGCCGAGTTCGGCGCAAGTCTGATTGATCAGGCCGATTACCGCTTTGGCGGTCTGGCCGCCTTCGCGTGCGATTTTTCTGCCTATCAGGTCGTTGGCCTGGATTCCCGTGGTGCCTTCGTAAATTGTGGTGATACGGGCATCGCGTAAGTGTTGCGCCGCGCCGGTTTCTTCGATAAAACCCATACCGCCATGCACCTGGATGCCGGTAGTGGCGACCTCGATTCCGGTTTCGGTGCTCCAGCCTTTGACCACTGGAATCAGCAAATCGACAAAGGCCTGGTGCTGTTCGCGCTGCGCGGGGTCGGGATGCCGGTGTGCGGAATCCAGCGCGGCGGCGGTGACGTAAGCCAGCGCACGCGTAGCTTCGGTCTGGGCTCGCATGCTCATCAGCATGCGGCGCACGTCGGGGTGTTTGATAATGGCGACCGGGCCGCTCGAGCCATGTACCGCGTCGCGGCTTTGGATGCGGTCGCGCGCGTAGGCCACCGCCTGCTGGTAGGCACGTTCGGACAAGGCCACACCCTCAAGACCGACCGCGAAGCGGGCGGCGTTCATCATGATGAACATGTATTCCAGGCCGCGATTTTCCTCGCCGACCAGGGTACCGATCGCGCCGCCCTGGTCGCCGTACGACATCACGGCGGTGGGACTCGCGTGGATGCCCAGCTTGTGCTCGATTGACACGCAGCGCACGTCGTTGCGTTCGCCGCGCGATCCGTCAGCGTTGATCAGGTACTTCGGCACCACGAACAGCGAAATGCCTTTGACCCCCGGCGGCGCATCGGGTGTTCGCGCCAGTACCAGGTGGATGATGTTATCCACCATGTCATGCTCGCCGTAAGTGATGAATATTTTCTGGCCGTGGATTTTGTAGTGCCCGCCTTCGGGCACGGCGCGGGTACGGACCTGCGATAAATCCGAGCCTGCCTGCGGCTCGGTAAGATTCATGGTGCCGGTCCACTCGCCTGAAATCATTTTGTGCAGATAGAGCCGCTTTTGCTCGTCGGATCCGCGCAGCAGCAAGGCTTCAATGGCGCCCTGTGTCAGCAATGGACACAGGGAAAACGCCATGTTCGACGCCTTCCACATTTCCTGCACCGCGGCGGACAACAATTTGGGCAGGCCTTGTCCGCCGAACTCGGGTTCGAAGGACACCGCGTTCCAGCCGCCTTCGATAAACTGCCGATAGGCTTCTTTGAAGCCGGCGGGCATGTTGACCACATAGCCTTCGTGCCATTTGGCGCCTTCGGCGTCGCCGGAAGCGTTCAGGGGGGCCAGCACGCCGCTCGCAAATTTCCCTGCTTCTTCGAGAACGGCATCGACCAGGTCGGGCGTGGCGTCTTCGTAGCCGGGAAGTTTCGCGACCTCGCCAAGGCCGGCGAGCTCTTGGAGCACAAATTTGATGTCCTGCAATGGTGCAACGTATGCGCTCATGGTGTTCCCCGCTGTCAGCCCAGTTCAGCAACCAGTTCCGGCACCGCCTGGAACAAGTCGGCGACCAGGCCATAATCCGCCACCTGGAAGATCGGCGCTTCCGGGTCTTTGTTAATGGCGACGATGACTTTGCTGTCCTTCATTCCGGCCAGATGCTGGATTGCACCTGAAATGCCAACGGCAATGTAAAGGTCGGGTGCCACGATCTTGCCGGTCTGGCCGACCTGGTAGTCATTGGGCACAAATCCCGCATCGACCGCAGCGCGTGACGCGCCAACCGCCGCGCCGAGTTTATCGGCCAGCGGATCGAGCAATTTAAAGTTCTCGCCACTGCCCATGCCGCGGCCGCCGGAAACAATAATGCGGGCGGCGATGAGTTCGGGACGGTCCGATTTGGTGACTTCGCGGCCGACAAATGCGGATAGACCCGAATCGGCCTGCGCCGCCACGTTCTCGATGGCGGCGCTGCCGCCATCCTGTGTGGCGGCGTCAAACCCTGTGGTACGGACCGTGATGATTTTGATCTTGTCTTTGGACTGCACGGTGGCAAGCGCGTTGCCGGCGTAGATCGGCCGCACAAAAGTATCCGGCGACACGACTTCGATAATGTCGGAAATTTGTGCCACGTCCAGCAGCGCGGCGATGCGCGGCTGCGCATTTTTGCCGAATGCGGAAGCCGGCGTCAGGATATGCGTGTAACCGGCGGCGATGGACACCACCAGGGCGGCGAGATTTTCCGCAAGCTGGTCCGCGTACTGCGGCGCATCGGCCAGCAGAACTTTGGTTACACCGGTAACTTTGGTGGCTGCTTCCGCCGCCGCCTTGCAATTCGAACCGGCAATCAGGACTGCGATATCGCCGCCGATTTTTTGTGCCGCGGTGACGGTGTTGAGCGTTCCCGATTTGAGCTGTGTACCGTCGTGCTCGGCGACAATCAGGTTGCTCACGAAATCACCTTCGCTTCATTTCTGAGTTTCGCCACCAATTCCTTGACGTCGGCGACCTTGGCGCCCGCCTTGCGCTTGGGCGGTTCTGCGACCTTGAGCGTGGTGAGGCGCGGCGCGACATCCACGGCGAGAGCATCGGGTGTCAGCGTTTCCATGGTTTTCTTTTTTGCCTTCATGATATTGGGCAGCGTGACGTAGCGTGGTTCGTTCAGACGCAGGTCGGTGGTGATTATGGCCGGCAATTTAAGTGAAATCGTTTCCAGGCCGCCGTCGATTTCGCGTGTCACCTCTGCCTTGCCGTCGGCCACTTTCACTTTGGACGCGAACGTCGCCTGCGGCCAGTTAAGCAGGGCTGCGAGCATTTGTCCGGTCTGGTTGCAATCATCGTCTATAGCCTGCTTGCCGAGGATCACCAGTTGCGGATTTTCTTTTTGCGCAACGGCTTTTAACAGTTTGGCCACCGCCAGTGGTTGCAGTTCGACTGTGGTTTCTACAAGTATCGCGCGGTCGGCGCCAATGGCGAGCGCGGTGCGCAGCGTTTCCTGACATTGCGTCACACCGCAGGAAATGGCGACGATTTCGGTGACAATGCCCGCTTCTTTCAGTCTGACCGCCTCTTCGACGGCGATTTCGTCGAATGGGTTCATCGACATTTTGACGTTGGCGGTCTCGACCCCGGAACCATCCGCTTTGACCCGGACTTTTACGTTGTAATCGACGACGCGTTTCACCGGTACCAGAACCTTCATGCGGTGACCTCAGCGGTATGGAAAGGAGCGAAATTATAAAGCAAATGAAGGCGCCGACCGATTGTGCCGCGAGGCGTGGGACAGCGCTATTTCCTGAACAGGGCCGCGAGTTCGCCGACGATGCCGCGGCGAAACAACAGCACGCACAATACAAAAATCGCGCCGAGGATGACTTGAACCCACGAACCTACGCGGTCGGCCAACTGATTTTGCAGGGTGACGATAATCGATGATCCCACTAGCGGTCCGAAGATGGTGCCCAGCCCGCCCAGCAGGGTCATGAGCACGACTTCTCCCGACATCGGCCAGTTGACGTCGGTCAGAGTTTCGAAACCCAGCACCAATGTCTTGGTGGCGCCGGCCGTTCCCGCCAGGGCGGCGGATAGCACGAATGCCAGGAGTTTGTATTTATCGACGTCGTAACCCAGCGACAGCGCGCGCGGCTCGTTTTCCCGGATCGCTTTCAAAACCTGGCCGAAGGGCGAATGGACAGTCCGGTATATCAACAAGAAACAGCCAAGGAAAACGGCCAGCACCACGTAATAGAGTACGAGGTCGTTTTCCAGGGAGATGACGCCGAACAGATTTCCGCGAGGCACGCCTTGCAATCCGTCTTCCCCACCGGTGAATTTGGCTTGCAGGCAGAAGAAGTACACCATCTGCGCAAGCGCCAGCGTAATCATGGCAAAGTAGATTCCCTGGCGCCGGATGGCGAGACTGCCAATGAGGTATCCCAGTACTGCTGACGCCGCGGTACCGGCGAGAATGCCAAGTTCGGGCGTCAGGCCCCAGAACTTCATGGAATAAGCGGCGACATAGCCCGCGCTGCCGAGAAAAGCCGCGTGGCCAAAAGACAGCAGACCGGTGAAACCAAGCAGCAGGTTGAAAGCGCAGGCGAACAGCCCAAGGCAAAGCGCATTCATCAGGAATACCGGGTAGCCTACGAAAGGTGCGGCCGCCCCGAGCAATGCGAGTAGCACAAAACCGGCGGCAAAACGATTCATCGCGCTTCCCTGCCAAACAGTCCCGCCGGCCGCACCATGAGCACAATCGCCATGATGACGAACACCACAATGGACGAAGCCTCAGGGTAGATCACCTTGGTCAGGCCTTCGATCAGCCCCAGCGCCAGACCGGTAACGATCGACCCCAGAATCGAACCCATGCCGCCTATTACCACCACGGCGAATACAACAATAATCAGGTCCGAGCCCATCAATGGGCTGACCTGGATGATGGGTGCCGCCAGCACCCCGGCAAATGCCGCCAGCGCCACCCCGAAACCATAGGTCAGGGTGATCATCAGCGGCACGTTGATGCCGAAGGCCTGCACCAGTTGCGGATTCTCGGTACCGGCTCTGAGGTAGGCGCCGAGCCGGGTCCGCTCGATCACGAACCAGGTGGAAAAACACACCACGACCGAAACCAGCACGACCCAGGCCCGATAATTGGGCAGGACCATAAAACCGATATCGGTGGCACCGCCCAGCTCTTCGGGCGCGGAATACTGCTGGCCGGATACCCCGTATTGCGAGCGGAAAACACCTTCGATGATGAGTGCCAGTCCAAACGTCAGCAACAGGCCGTATAGATGGTCGAGTTTATACAGCCATTGCAAAAACAGGCGCTCGATCAGCATGCCGAAAGCGCCGATGACAAGGGGCGCCAGCAACAATGCCCACCAGTAGCTGAGGCCGAATACCGGGCCGACGCCAAACCCGCTGAGAGCGATGTAGGCGACGTAAGCGCCCATCATGTACATCGCGCCATGCGAAAAATTAATGATATTGAGCAGGCCGAAGATGACCGCGAGCCCAAGCGAGAGCAAGGCGTAAAACGAGCCGTTAACCAGCCCCAGCAGGAGCTGGGCCAGCAGCGCCTGTAATGGAATGCCGAAGATCTCCATAAGATGGTTTCAGGACGGAGCGCGCGGCTTGTTCGATTGCCGCGCGCCGCCCGATTCGCTTATTTCTTGACCAGCGGACAAACCGACTGCGACAGTGGGCGGAACGCCTGGTCGCCCGGGATCTTCGCCTTGATGGTGTAATAGTCCCAGGGATACTTGGACTCGGAAGGCTTCTTTACCTGCATCAGGTACATTTCGTGCACCATGCGGCCATCCGCGCGGATGTAGCCGCCTTTGGCGAACATGTCGTTAATTTTCGCTTTCCTGAGTTGGGCCATGACTGCGTCGGCATCGTCGGTGCCTGCCGCCTGCACCGCTTTCAGGTACTGCAGGGTCGATGAATACACGCCCGCCTGGACCATGGTCGGCATTTTTTTCATTTTATCGAAAAAGCGTTTTCCGAAAGCGCGGGTTTCGTCGTTGAAATCCCAGTACCAGCCCTCGGTCAGCAGCATGCCCTGGGTCACCTGCAAGCCCAGGCTGTGGATGTCGGTAATGAATACCAGCAGGCCGGCCAGCTGCTGGTTTTTGGTAATGCCGAATTCATTGGCTGCCTTGATCGAATTGATGGTGTCGCCGCCCGCATTGGCAAGCCCGATAACCTTGGCTTTGGACGCCTGCGCCTGCAGCAGGAAGGAGGAGAAGTCGCGCGCGCTAAGGGGGTGTTTGACGTCGCCCAGCACTTTGCCGCCGGCCGCTTTTACCGCGGCGCTGGTGTCGGCTTCCAGCGACTGGCCGAAGGCATAATCGGCGGTCAGGAAAAACCAGGTGTCGCCGCCGGCCTTGGTCATGGCAGTACCGGTGCCGTTGGCCAGCGCGTACGTGTCGTAGGCGTAATGGATGCTGTAGGGATTGCAATCCTCGTTGGTCAGCCGGGAAGACCCTGCGCCGCTGTTGATCACGATATGTTTCTTCTCACCCGCTACCTTGGCCACCGCCAGGCCGACGCCGGAATTGAGCACGTCGGCGATCATGTCCACGCCCCCGGTGTCGAACCATTCGCGCGCCTTGCTGGCGCCGATATCCGGTTTGTTCTGGTGATCCGCCGATACCAGGTCGATATTGAATTTGGGCTTGGCTTGCGCCTTGAAGTCCTCGATGGCAAATTTGGCGGCTTCGATCGAGCCCTGGCCGCCGAGGTCCGAATACAGGCCGGACATATCGGTGAGCACGGCCACGCGCACCACGTCGCCGGATATTTTCGATTGCGCGAGCGCAGCCGTCGAGGCGGCGAGGAAAATGCCCGCGACCAGTGAGTACAGTAATTTGTGTTTCATGTCGTCTCCTTTGAAGGTATGGATTTACTGTTTTATGTCGTACATGGATGCACGATCCTAGACGCCCAGGTATTCATGTAGCGTGTCCATTTTCGCCGACAGTTCGCTGCTATCGACAGCCTCGACGATGCGGCCGTGTTCCATTACGTAGAAGCGGTCGGCAAGCGGCGCGGCAAAGCGGAAATTCTGTTCCACCATGACAATGGTATAGCCTTTTTCCTTCAGGGTCCGGATCATCCTGCCCAAAGCCTGCACGATGACCGGCGCCAGGCCTTCGGAAATTTCGTCCAGCAACAGCAATTTTGCGCCGGTGCGAAGGATGCGCGCCACCGCCAGCATCTGCTGTTCGCCGCCGGAAAGCCGCGTGCCCTGTGAATTCCTGCGTTCCTTGAGATTGGGGAACATGTCGTATATCTCGTCCACGGTCATGCCGCCGGAGGCCACGACCGGCGGCAGCATCAGGTTTTCCTCGCACGACAGGCTGGAAAAAATCCCGCGCTCTTCCGGGCAGTAACCCACGCCGAGGTGGGCGATTTTGTGCGGCGCCATGGCCACGGCTTCGCGGCCGTTCAGCATGATGGAGCCGCTGCGGCTGCCGACCAGCCCGAGAATCGCTTTCATGGTGGTGGTGCGCCCTGCGCCGTTGCGGCCAAGCAGGGTCACGACTTCGCCGCGATTCACCGTGAAATCGACGCCGTGCAGGATATGCGACTCGCCGTAAAACGCGTGCAGGCCGCTTACCCGCAAATACTCGGTGGCGGCGGCGCTCATCAGTGCGCGCCTTCCAGCTCGCCGTCGGCGGTACCCATATAGGCCTCCATCACCTGCGGATTCTTCGACACTTCAGCGTATGAACCCTGCGCCAGCACCGAGCCGCGCTGCAATACGGTAATGGTGTCGCAAATACCGGCCACCACATTCATGTTGTGCTCGACCATCAGCACGGTGCGGTTCGCCGCCACTTTTTTGATCAGCTGGGTTACGCGATCCACGTCCTCATGGCCCATGCCTTGCGTTGGCTCATCGAGCAGCATCAATTCCGGGTTCAGCGCCAGGGTGGTGGCGAGCTCCAGCGCGCGCTTTCGGCCATAGGGCAATTCTACCGTGACGGAAGCCGCGAAAGCGCCGAGATCGACCATCTCCAGCAGCGACATCGCTTCCTGATCAAGGCTGGCGAGACCGCTCTCGCTTTTCCAGAAGTGAAACGAATTGCCGAGCTTTCGCTGCAAGCCGATGCGCACATTCTCCAGTACGGTGAGATGGGGAAACACGGCCGAAATCTGGAACGAGCGAATGACGCCACGGCGCGCGATTTGCGCAGGTTTTTCGGTCGTAATATCGACGCCGTTATAAGCAATGGTGCCGGCAGTGGGAATCAGGAACTTGGTGAGCAGATTGAAAAAAGTGGTTTTGCCCGCGCCGTTAGGTCCGATCAAGGCATGGATGGTGCCGCGCCGGACCTGGAGGTCTACCTTGCTGACCGCGACAAATCCCTTGAATTCCTTGGTCAGGCCCCGGGTTTCGAGAATGATGTCGCTAGCCATTAGGTATAGTTAACCGGCTTTGATTTTTCGCGGGAACCCGCTTTTGCCGCGGAACGATGCCGCGAGCGCATTATTCACGATGTACGCCCTGCAATCAACCGCAAATCAGCGTAGCGGATCGGGGGATGCGCTAGAATCGGATTCGGGTTCGGGCGACTGCTTCCTACACCAAACAAAGGGGTCACAATTGCAAGAGAGCATGCAGCTGCTGCGCGGCTATTACATCGAAGACCTGAAAGTCGGCATGAGTTCGAGTTACGGGCGCACCGTGACCGAAACCGACATCGCCAATTTTGCCGGTGTTTCGGGTGACACCAATCCCATGCACCTTAATGCCGAGTTCGCCGCGACCACGCGCTTCAAGCAGCGTATTGCGCACGGCATGTTGTCCGCCGCCTATATCTCGACCTTGATCGGAACCCGGCTTCCAGGACCGGGCTGTCTTTACATTTCGCAAAGCCTGCGATTCATGGCGCCGGTACGAATCGGCGACACCGTGATTGCCACGGCGACCGTCACCCACATTGATCCGGTACGGCGCAGGGTCAAGCTATCGACCGTGTGCAAGGTCGGCGACACCGTAGTGGTCGAGGGCGAAGCCGAAACCCTGGTCGAAAGCCGGGCCAAGCAGGCGGGCTGAAGCCTAACTGCCCTTCCAGACCGGCGGCCGCTTGGCGATAAAGGCGTCAACGCCCTCCGCCGCATCGTCGGCCATCATATTGCAGGCCATGGTTTCGGCCGCCAACGCGTAGGCTTGCTCGAAACCCAGCTCCAGCTGGCGATAAAACATCTGTTTGCCCGCGGAGACCGCAACCGGGGTCTTTGCGGCAATGGATTGGGCGAGTTGCAGCACGCTGGCGTCGAGTTGATCCGCAGCGACGATGCGGTTGACCAGGCCGTATTCCAGAGCCCGATGCGCGTCTATGAAATCGCCGGTAAGCAGCATTTCCATCGCGTGCTTGCGACTCACATTGCGTGAAAGTCCGACTCCAGGCGTTGCACAAAACAGGCCGACGTTGATACCCGAGGTGGCGAAACGCGCCTCATCAGAGGCCACCGCGAGGTCGCACATGGAGACAAGCTGGCACCCGGCGGCAGTGGCGATACCATGCACGCGGGCGATCACCGGCTGCGGCATGCGCGTGAGGGTGAGCATCATTTTGCTGCACTGATCAAACAGGGCACGGATAAAACCCGCCTCGCGGTTGGCGCGCATTTCCTTGAGATCATGCCCGGCGCAAAACGCCTTGCCGGCGCCCGCGATAACGATCACGCGCGCGGTTTTATCCGGGGATATCGCATCCAGCACGCGCTGCAACTCGGTGAGCATGGCTTGCGACAGGGAATTGAATTGCGCTGGCCGGTTGAGCGTGAGGGTCACGATGCCCTCGTGATCGGAACGCAGCAAGATCGGTTCGACTGAGGCTTTCGGGTTTGCACTCATGTTGGCTCCTTGCTCATTCTATCGCGGACGACGATTTTGCCAGTTCGCGCAACGTGAATTTCTGGATCTTGCCGGTCGAGGTCTTGGGTAACACGGTGAATATTACGCTGCGCGGCACCTTGAATCGCGCAATATGCCCCCGGCAATGCTCGATGATTTCCTGCTCGCTTATTTTTGCGCCAGGCTTCAATTCAACAAAGGCGCACGGCGTTTCGCCCCATTTTTCATCAGGTTTTGCCACCACCGCCGCGGCCAGCACGGCCGGATGACGGTACAACACGTCTTCAACTTCGATCGAGGAAATATTTTCACCGCCGGAAATAATAATGTCCTTGGAGCGGTCCTTGATTTTCACATAGCCATCGGGCTGGGTCACCGCGAGGTCTCCGGAATGGAACCAGCCGCCGGCAAACGCGTCGGCGGTGGCTTTGGAGTTTTTCAGGTAACCCTTCATCATGATATTGCCGCGGAACATGATTTCGCCCATGGTCTCGCCGTCGTGCGGCACTTCTGTCATGGTTTCCGGGTCCATTACCTTGAGGCCCTCCTCCAGCAGGTAGCGCACGCCCTGGCGGCCGTTGCGTTCCGCGCGGTCACCGATGGCGAGTGCGCCCCAGCCCTCCTGTTTTTCGCATACCGTCGCAGGGCCGTAGACTTCGGTGAGGCCATAGACGTGGGTCAGGTCAAAGCCGATTTGTTCCATGCCCTCGATCATGGATGCGGGCGGCGCGGCGCCGGCAACCATGGCGGAAACTTTGTGGTTAATCCCGTGCCGCAGGCTGGCGGGCGCATGAATCAGGGTGCTGTGAACAATGGGTGCGCCGCAGTAATGCGTGATTTTATGCTGCCTGACCAAATCGAAAATGACCCCGGCGTCGACCTTGCGCAAGCAGACATTGGTGCCGGCGTTGGCCGCCATGGTCCAGGGGAAACACCAGCCATTGCAGTGAAACATCGGCAGTGTCCACAGGTAGACCGCGTGCTGCGGCATGCTCCAGGTGACGATATTGCACACCGCGTTAAGATAAGCGCCACGGTGGGAATACACCACGCCCTTGGGATTGCCGGTGGTGCCTGAAGTGTAGTTAAGCGTAATCGCGTCCCATTCGTCGGCCGGCAAGCGCCAATTGAAGTCTGGGTCGCCGCCTGCGATAAAAGCCTCGTAATCCATGCTGCCGACATGATCTCCGGCGCCTTGATACTCGCTGTCGGCAATGTCGATCACCAGTGGCCTTTGTTTGGCTAGAGCCAATGCTTTGGCCATGGTGGGCGCGAATTCGCGGTCAGTGAGGACGGCTTTGGCCTCGCCATGGTCGAGCATAAACGCAATCGCCTCGGCATCCAGCCGGGTGTTGAGCGCATTGAGTACAGCGCCCGCCATCGGCACGCCGAAATGTGCTTCATAAATCTCCGGGATATTGGATGCCATCACGGCGACCGTGTCGCCGACGCCTACACCGTTTTTGCTGAGGGCTGATGCCAGTCGCCGGCAACGGCCATAGGTTTGCGCCCACGTGTAACGGCGTTGACCATGAATGACCGCCGGCCGCTGAGGATGCACAAAGGCTGCGCGCTCGATAAAACCCAGCGGCGTGAGCGGTGCAAAATTCGCCGGATTGCGGCCAAGATCGCGCTCATAGGGATTGCTGTCCACGGCGCTCATGTCTCCTCCAAATACTGTTACTCGACCGCTTCCTGTTAAGAGCCTGCGCGGATCGAAATCGTTCGAATGCGATGGCTCAAATTATAGGGTCAATCCGGTGCCGGTTTGGCCCGTTCGATCAGGGCATCGGCAATCCAGGCGCCCTCGCCCACTGCACCGACAATCACCGGGTTGAGGTCTATAGACGCAATGGAGTCCGCGCTGGCGAGCGCGGCATCACCCAGGAGAACTGCGAGGTTGGCCAGCGCGGCAATATCCATGGCCGGGTCGCCGCGCACCCCCGCATATAATGGTGCGATCCGCAGTTTTTGCAACGCAGAAGTTGCCGCAGCCTCTGAAAATGGCGGCAGCAGTAGGACAAAATCCTTTAGCGCTTCGACGTACCGGCCACCGTCGCCCAGCATGATGATAGCGCCGAACTGCGGATCGATGCGGGCGCCGAGCACGAATTCATGCAGGCCTGGTACCATTCTGGCAACGATGATGCCGTCGCAGGCGAGCTTGAGGTCGGCCATTTTTTGCCATTGACTGCGGAAAATATCGGCAGCCGCGGCTTCGCTACGGACGTTGATTTGGACCAATCCAAACTCGGATTTGTGCGGTAACTCGGCGGAGCAGGCTTTGATCGCGACGCCGGCTACCGCACCGTCAAACTCGCGAAACGCTGCGCTGGCGCGCGCGCGTGACGTGCCGATCGTTGCATTGAAATCAGCGCGC
>Ga0206870_1120_pt1 | contig 18989 bp, 17 predicted proteins | sample Alteio_BWOrgCont_36_FD_152620 | JGI IMG/M metagenome (GOLD analysis project Ga0206870, IMG submission 152620) | Enriched cells from forest soil in Barre Woods Harvard Forest LTER site, Petersham, Massachusetts, United States -... | ecosystem: Environmental > Terrestrial > Soil > Temperate forest >... | reverse complement strand
TTCAATCGGCCGGCCATAGTCGCTCCTCGCACGATCGAATCTTGAGTTAATGATTGCGTGACTTCAGGAATGTCGGCGAAGATCGCAAGTCGTCAATGCGTACATCACGACTTTCGCGCTTAACCCGTTGTCAGCCGATTGTCATGGCCCAATTTTGATCACTTCCAGGGAACCGAGACGACACAACGAACGGTCTTCGGATCTCGATTCAGCATCACCGACTGATGATGGATTTGGAAGAGGCCCCGAGTGTAAAGGCAATCCCGAATGACGGGCTCTTGTCCTTGAAGAGTGCGTGTAGCAACAATCGTCGCGCTCGCCGCTCGTGTCAAGAAGAAATCGGGTTAAAGTTGCGTTTCTTGAAGCATGGTGAATATTGGAGACAGAGGGGAAATAAGTCCCAGTTCGTCTTGTGCCGAGGGCTGGCCTCAACCCGGGCATTCCTCTCACTGTCCATCAACGACCTCAATGTGCGAATTTCTATAGCGCCGTATCGACAGTGCTTCGGGTGCGGAGAAGTGCGGTTACCGGGTTGCCGACAAGAAGCAGTGTGGATACGGCGATTTGGACTAAACCATGTGGGGATTTGGCAGGGCGATTGCCTTGTGGGGATTCAATGCAGTGCAGCAATTTGGTGCCGACATTGAAAGTGACCAGTTTTGGAGCGTTCTGACCGCGGCGGTGGCGGTAAATCTTCACTCACAGCCACCAGCTTCGCGACACCTTTGCCGTAGAGCATCTACTGGCTGGACCTCTATGCAGGACTTGTCCCGGATGCTTTCCCACAAGTCAGCTCGAGTGACCGAAAAATACTATGCGCCCTGGGTGCCTGAGCGGCAAGTCCAGTTGGAAGAAAAGATGACCGAGGCGCTGAAGAAGATGGGGGCATCCGTAAGCCTTAGTGCGAGCCTCCAGTGAGGTTGTGTTCGGGGTCATTTCATTGCTGGTGCGGATGGCGGTTGTGTGCAGCCAAAGAGAGCAGCGTCAGAAGGAGCCGGAAATGACCAGCAAACTTCCGGTTTGCCGACCAACCGGGTCTTGAGGGTTTCTTGGTCAAGACCGCCGAGCTTGCACCAACGTTTAACACATTGAGTTGACTAGCTCATAAGTCCTCTGACGCTAATGCTGGTCTCTCCCGGAACCAGTGACCGCAACCCTGGATGTGGGGTTAGGTGGTGACTCGACAAGAATTGCCTAAGACTGTGTGGGCCGGGGCCACTCACGCGCTCTCTCAAGATGGACCAGGTCACAGAATAGTCCGAATTGCTGCCGCAACCTGCCGGTGAGTCTGTTCCTGGATACCTGATCGTCACGTGGAGTGTCACTCCCCCAGCGGCATCGATGAGTGCATCCCATTTCTTTTTCTCCCGGCCAATCGTCCCAATCACCACAAAGCCGTCGCAGTTGGGAAAAAGAAAATTCGCCAGAGCCACGAATTCCAGCACCTTGATCCACGATCCCTCGTCGAAATTGAAATTAGGATTATCCGGTGCACCAGGATAGTCAGTAAAATCTGAAAGGTCTGCCTGCTCCGGATCCTTTCCTTTGATCATCGACTCTACGGCTTTGCTCGTCAGATCGGTGTTCATTGCGGCCAATGGCCGCGGCAACTTGGAGGTGTCCCCGTTGTAGATTGAATAACTGAGGACGACAGGGGTGTGGGGTTGGGTTATGAGCTTCGGCCCAAACACCATGCCGATAGGAAAGTCCCCACCGTCTACGTCGCCGCTAGATCGCGACTGCGCGGGTGGTGTCTCGGTCCCTACCCGCAGAACGCCAGCCTCGTCATCCGTATCGTCACCCCGGGAACGGGTGGTGTCGATATGGAATCCCTCTATTGTGAATGTGTATAAAGCCATTGGTTAACCCTGGGAAGGCGCGCAAGTAATCGTTGTGTCCGCTCCATTCCTCCAGATAGCTTCGATCGGACACCTTGGCCAGCATTGAAGTCGGGTAGTTACAGCCCCCCGTAGCAACTGGCCCCCGCTCGACAGGTTTTTGGCGGCCTTTGTTATCCGCCGCTCATGATTTTCCGCACCCTCACAAACGGGTGATCATTGGGCCGCAGGCGCTTGATTCCCTTCGAGGGGTCAAAGTTAGCAGGGAGAAATTTTCGTAGGCTGAAGAATGCAGGATAAATCTGGGCAGGCGTCCCTATGATAAGCGTGGACTCAAATGGGCCGCTTGTAATTAACTCGTAAGCATATTCGGCAGAAATGGCAAAAGGTCCGGTATCTGTGAAGCTGTCATTCGAAACATCGTCATTGCTTCCGTAGTTGTTTGCCGAAAAGACGGTAACCACCGTCTGCTGACCCGGAACGGGAGAATTTTCTTGCGTTCTCTGGAGCAGCAACTGGCTGGCAAAACCGCCATTTTTCCGCCAACTGATCACAATCTTTCCAAACGGCTTCGCCGCCGCCTGGATGTTTATAACTTCCGGTGGGGTCGGCCCAGGAGGATGGGGCCCAGGAGTAGGAGGGCCAGGTTTGGGGGGGCCGGGAGGAGCGGAGTTCGTGGTTCCGGGAACGGGAGCAACACAAGAGGGCTGGTCGCTAGGCTCTCCAGAGAACAAACCACACCATTGATAAGTGTAAGTGGTGCCGGGCATGAGGCCGCCGAAGAGTGCGCGTCCGCCGAGGGACGCCAACGGTCCCTGCGACGCCATTTGCGCCCCGTCCGGACCAAATTCGTTAATGGTTACCGATAGTGGTGGTTCCGGGTCCCCGGTTTCATAAATCCAACCGACGGATATGGCAGTGGACGATTGGGCTGTGGCGATGACTTTCATGAGTGAACCTCGATTGCGCCACCCTTAGTGAGACTTGCCTGGAACTGCGATACCTTGAAGGATGAATGTAGGGCTGGTGCTGATGATCCAACTCCGGGCACTCGACACGCCCGCGCGTGACATTGGTGTACGAATCCCATCGGCAGGGTTCAGACGCCGGAATGCTAGAGTTCTACTCAGACTGAAATCCCAGGGATCAGCGAAGATCAAGCCGGTCAAGAGCCAGGTGTTGATGATCGTTGGGCTGAATGTCGAAGTGGTGGGTACGGTTATTGAGGCAGAGAATTGGAGAGGAAGCCCAGTGGGGTCGGCATTTGCCAAATCATTGTGGGAAAACCGAAATACCGCGCTATTAACCTTAGAGTCCTCGTTGCCAAGCGAACCCAGCCATTGCCAAATACTTACATTATTGGTGATTGTGGCGGTGACAGCGTCACCGACAGCTTGGGTCATGGCGTCGATGTCACCTGGTGTTGGCGCAGGCTTTTTTATTCCGAGTGTAAGTATGAGCTTGTCCAGCTGATCCTGAACTGCACTGTTCAGCGCGTCGTGTCCCTTTGCGACCGCCTCATCCGGCGTTCCGTTCTGTATCAAGAGCAGAGCGACACACCCAATGACTCCTGCGGTATTTTGCCCTTGGAGCGGGGTGATTGGGATGGGTTTTAGCACCGTACGGAATTCACCCAAAGATTCCGGAATGGGTACGTCTCCCTGGTTGGTGTTGTCGCCAAGGTCCCCGTGGTTTCCCGGGGTCGAGGCTACAATGGCTTTACCATGAAGCTTAAAGTCAACGCCGACATTGACTGAGTCACCGTCAATTTTGAAGAAAACCGTCCACAAATACGTGGGGAAGAGAATACCGCCGACGGGTTGTACTGAGGAATGAATGTTGCTGAGTCGGATCCCGACTCTCAGAGGCTGCACTGGAGCCATGACTGAGTCATCTCCTCTTAGCGTCTTCAGCACGTCCCATCTTTGATGGATTGCGCGTCGCACGCAGGCGGGGCACCCTGCTCACTTACTGCAACGCGACTAGGATGGGGATTAAGCCCTGGCCTTCCAGCATAGGAGCTAGTGCCTTTCCGATAACAGCTCCGAAGGCCCTTAGAGGGTCAGCAGCCTTCATCGCGTGTCCAGGTATCGGAGAAGTAGTTAGCAAATCCCCGACTTCGATTGGCTCTCGGCTCGCATCGACCTTGCAGAAGACCTTACCCAGTAAAGCCACCGGCATCCTGTTGCCTTCACGTTTCGTCCTGCCTAGAATAATGCCCGGCTTGCACGCGCCCCCGCCTGAGATAACGCCTGCGACTCTCTTATCATAGGCTTTGTCGCTTGTCTTGAATGCACCTTCCGATTCAATTACAACTACGCTTCCCGGATCAACCTCTTCTGAGCGTGAAACTTCAAAATCTTCAGCGCAATCCTGGTTCTGCAAAATGACATCGACTTCGACATAGCAAGTCCCAGCGGTAGGGCTGGTTACATTGGGATTTCCACATTTGATATAACCAGTAGTCTCAACGTGATCTCCGCATTTGATATAGCCAGTAGCCTCAACGTGCCCATCGAAGTGTCCAGCAAGCCGCCCTCCTCGACCGTAGACCCCGACGCCACCCGCCCCATCGCTATTACCCGCGATGCCATAACCTCCACCGGTGTTGTTGCCCCAAACCCCGCTTCCGTTCGCCTGGTTACACACGCCAGTCACTCCGTTGCCGGTTGAAGTGCCAGGTTCGACCCGGTTCTCACCCATCACACCGCTACCACCAGCAGTTATCGATTGGCCGAGGACGCCGGTAGCGCCGCTAGCTGAAACACCCACAGCCCCACCAAGGCATCTAGCGAGAACGGCGGGGCCAGGAGTACTCGTACAAACGTCGATGGGGTTTTCTTTACAGTCAGAAACCGGAATAGGGATCACTGGAGAGCCCATATAACCCCTCCTTACTCTTAGTGTTCGAATCTCTCGCGCTTTGGCATTGCAAAAGCGTCGCGTCAAATGGCTGAACCCTGCACCGCAGTTCATGGCGCTCCGGACCTCAACCGGCTGTCCCTGCCCCCAAGGGCACCTCCACAGCGCGCGCGCTTCCGTCGAGCTCACACACTTCGTAAATTTCTCGGGCTCCTGAGAGGGGGGGGCCTACAAGTGCAGTCTTGTGGACGGTTAGTACACCGACGGTTTTGAACGTCTCCTCGGCTTGCGTGTCAGCGAGTGTGATGGCAGGAATCAACACACTGAAGGAAGTTGAACCCGCATCGACGGTGAGCTTGAGGGTCACAGTAACCAGAGAACCTATCTCGGTCTCTGCGGCCCTGATTTCGGTGCCTCTGAAGCTGAGCGTCTGTGCTGAGTCCTGATAGGTCAAATAGGGCAGTCCTTGGAACCCGGAGACCAAATAGGTGATCTTCAGGTCCTGGGCCTCAAGCACGTACTGGTATTGGGTATTAGCCACAACGACACTTTCCACCTTTCATCCCTAGGTACCTTGTTGTTTTTTCCGCGTCCCAATTTCTCTTCCTGAAACCTTCCGGAGTTTCGAGGAACATGATTGAACCTGTCAATGCTGGGGCGTACATCCGTCAGTCAAAGCAGAGTCATCTTTTAAGTGACGTCTTTTGTGTGAAGTACGAAACGCAGTCATCTGCCCCTGACACCTGTCCGTCAGGCGTGTCGAGACTGTGTTAGACTTCCGCGCACCTGGACGTGCTTATGCCCCAGCCGTCGCTACCCGGGCGAGTGATTCGATTTGGTCTGTTCGAAGTCAATCTGGAAATCCGTGAGCTCCGCAAAGAAGGATTGCTAATCAGACTTCAGGATCGGCCCCTGGAAATCCTCTCCATTCTGGTGGAAGATTCCGGTCGAGTGGTTACACGGGAGGAATTTCGTCAGCGGCTATGGCCTGCCGACACGTTTGTGGATTTCGACCACAGCCTGAACGTCTCCATCAACAAATTGCGCCAGGCGTTGGGCGATGCGGCTGACAACCCGCGCTTCGTAGCCACGGTAGGTCGGCGCGGCTATCGCTTCATCGCTCCGGTGGAAGAGCTCGATAAGACGCAGCCGATACCGGAAGAAACGACGGAGATTCCGAATCGTATTCAGGGCAATGCCGTGCCAAAGAGGAGTGGAATTGTCTTGATTGGTATTAGCGTCGGTCTCTCACTTGCGGTTGTTACCGCTCTTTTAGTCAGTTTATCTAAATTCCGGCCGCCGCAGGTGAAGCGACTCGTCCAGATCTCGCACGCAGGAACAGTCTTCAGAAGCCAGCTTTTGACGGATGGTCCGAGGCTGTATTTCCGAGCGGGGGTTGAAGGCCAAATGGCTTTCGAACAAATATCCGTCGACGGTGGGGACAGTTCGCCTCTTACAGAGATTCCCTCCAATTTGATCATGGAGGATCTATTTCCGCGTACTTCTGAGTTTCTCCTCAGGGATGGGAATGAACCCCGGTCACTCTGGGTGGAGTCCCTGGTGAGCAATACCGCGCGCCGCGTAGGAGAAATCAAAGCGTCTTCAGCCGCGTGGTCACCTGACGGCACCCATATGGCCTACATAGATGCACAGAGTGTGTACGTTGCAGCTTCGGACGGTAGCGACGTGCGCAAATTGGTTACCTTACCGCGGGAGGCGTTTTGTGTCCGGTGGTCGCCCGATGGAACTCGGCTCCGTTTCGTGGCGGACGACCCCAGGCCGCAGCAAAACAGTCTCTGGGAGGTGGAGAGCGATGGCCGTGGCCTCCGTCCATTGCTACCCGGCTGGAGCGATTCCCCCCGCGAAGGCTGCGGCGATTGGACGCCGGATGGTCGCTACTTCTTCTTCGAATCCGCGCACGAGGGCAGCCGCGACATTTGGGCGATTCGGGAAAAGTCTGGCTTGCTGGGCGCAAAGAGTTCCAGACCGATTCGGTTGACTTCCGGTCCTCTCAGTTTCTTCTCTCCTACCCCAAGCCGGGAGGGCAGCCAGTTGTTTGTCGTCGGAGAGCAGAGGCGCGGCGAACTGACCCGGTATGACGAAAACTCCAAGCAATTCGAGCCTTTTCTCGAAGGAATTTCAGCAAACGATCTTCAATTTTCCCATGACGGGAAATGGATCGTTTATGTCACCTATCCGGACCGCGTGCTTTGGAGAAGCCGGACGGACGGAAGCGAGCGGCTTCAGCTCACTACGTCACCAATGCGTGCTTTTATGCCTGCCTGGTCACCCGATGACCAGCGAGTTCTATTTCACGGATTTGCGAAACCCAATCGGCCTTGGAAGATTTTTCTGATCTCCCCTCGTGGCGGAGCGCCCGAGATGCTCATTACTGACTCGGACAGCCAGGAAGCAGGAGGAACCTGGTCGCCTGAAGGCAACGCAATCGTCTTTGCCTACAACAGGATCTCCACCTCTCCATCCCCCGGTTCAATGGAAATCCGTGTACTGGACCTCAATACCAAACACATCATCGCCGTTCCTGGTTCCGAGGGACTGTATTCGCCCCAATGGTCTCCTGACGGGCATCACGTTGCGGCGCTTGGCCAAGGAGATGACCTCATGCTCTTTGACACAAGGACCCAAAAGTGGACGACCCTGCTCGCGTTGGGTGTGGGGTACCCCAGTTGGTCACGCGATAGTCAATACATCTATTGCAACACGCTTTGGCGCAAAGATCCGGCCCTGCTGCGGATTGCGGTGAAAAGTAGCAAGAAAGAGACCTTCCCGGTAAACTTTGTTGCGGCCGGAACATATGGCGCGTGGAGTGGGTTGACTCCAGACGGCTCATTTTTGCTTCTGCGCGATCGTGGCAGTCGCGACATTTACTCTCTGGATCTGAACCTGCCGTAGTTTTTGCAAGTCGACGTGCGTGCTCTGGCAAATGTCTTCATGGAGAACACCTATGCTCGCTCAACATAGCCTCCAAAGACTTCCACATCACGGGGTTCTCTGTGGGACAAAAAAAAGGAATGAAGTCCGCACTTGGCATAAAACTGTGGATATTGCGGGTAAGGCGGTCCCCGCACTTAAAGCATGAGGACCAAAATTGAGCGTATAGTCTTGACCACGAGCGGTCTATTCGAAGCGAGTAGACTGCTCCTTAACGGAGTGAAAACATGCTTGGAAAACAGAACCAGGGGTTCCTTTCCTCGTGGTTCTCACGATCCGGAATTACGGTTCAGCCCGATGTGCAGCAACTACTCCGGCAAGCACAGAGGAGGCGGATTAACGGTGTCTTGATCGTGTTACTTGCCAGTCTAGCTGTGACTTTTCTGGCTCTGCACTATCGACTCTATTCTTCCCGCCTCAACGGACTTCTGCTACCGACTTGGTATCTGCTCGTCATTTGGACCACCGCCTCCCAAAGAGGCGACAAGCTGATACTCTGGCTCCGCCGTTTCCACATCAAACGTCCAGGAGGAATGCGATTTGACCGGCTATTGCAGGGCGCGTGCAGCGGGTTCGGCTACCCACTAACCGTACAGGATTCAACCCTCAAGAGTTCCCTTGTAATGGCAGCGTACAAGCTACAAGTACTTTTTACTCCGCTGATGCTCGGCTCGTTCGTGGTCCTGTATGCAATGTATAGGGGGTTCATTTCCGCGTTTGGGCCGGCCTTTCCGTACCCTCTGGCCTCGTCTGGAGGTGGGGTCGTCTTCTGGTTGATACTGGGGGTATTGGTGGTTGTCTGCGGAGTGGTATTTGTCTACGCTTTTCGGCGGCTTGGGTACGTTCGCCTGAACCCGGTCAACGCACGCGAAACAACCCTCAGGGTGATCCATAAAATCGAGAAGCGCAGCGGCTGGCACCTCGATATTGGCGTCTTCGTCATCCATTGTGACGATTCCTTTTGGCGCGAGATCGTCCAACTCTGCCTGAATGGCGCTTCGGCGACCGTGATCGATGTGACGGAATTGTCCGAAAACGTCTTTTGGGAGTTGGAGACCGCTTTCCAAATAATGGCTCCACAGTCCATCGTGCTGGCGTGCGGGGTCGGCGAAGGATCTCCGAAAGAGCTACCGGTCCAAGTGCGCGACCAATTGCTTATGCATCTGCCGGCAGCCGATTTTGCCCGTGCGCAGACATTCTTCTATCCGCTCTACTATAGACAGATGGGATCGTATCCCTGGGGCAGGCAAAAAGATTTGAGGGATGAGATGCAACTCCGGCTGGCCTCCGCGATTGCGCAGTGCTCAAGCTCCGCTGGATGACCATTCACGGTTTCGCCCAGAAGTTAGGCCGTCACGATGAAGAATCTTAGGCCGACTTTTCGACACTGCGAATTACGGATCGAAGTGGTCCGGTGATCCCTCAAACAACGCAGCTTACGAAGTTTAGGTATGCCGCGTGATAATCCGGTTTATCACGTGCCCATAAAAGTAGTGGACACTAAGTGGAGCTTCTGCGGCGAACTCGCCCAGTTCTGAGCTGCCGATTCACGGCATCAACGGAAAACGACCGGGGATCGAAGCCTTCGCCAACCCACTCACGCATTTCCTCATATCGCTCATCGTCCGAGTTCTGGAGAACTTCCAGCAGATCGTAATAACCAGGAACGCCCCCACAGTCTTCCGGAGGGCACGCCTGTTGTCCATCCAGGCAGACGGGATACTCAGCATCATCGGCTCCGCAAAAGCGCTTTTCCAGAACGATGCTGTGCTCCCAGCCATCGCCGAGATCATATGTGTAGGTCACTGAACTGCCGATCCCCGTCAGTACGTCACCGATACGGGCATTGCGTCCCGTCTCCGCCGAGCCCGGGCCAGCTGTACGCCGGCCATCGACGTGGAACTTATGCATGTGGCTGTCCTGCCATCCCATCGCGATCTGCAGCGCCCTGTGCAACCGGGGCAGCGTCGTATCTGCCGGAACCAGCAGCCGTCGCCAAATCGGCGGTCTGATACCGCGCAGCGTCACCTTGAGTTGGCATACTTCCTGTTCCATCCCGGCGCTCTTCTTCACCATCTCCTGCTCTCGCTGATCTCAGGGATACGGCGCACCCCGGCCACAGTACCTATCCCACATGGCCAAGACCGGACGCTTACCCTGCTCGGTGCTCTTGCGGCAGAACATCTGCCATATCCTTCCGTGCGACTTCCACAGTGTGCCTCCGATGTGCTGGAAATTCCTCGCAGCGGGTGTTCCGTAGGGGTATCTGCCACCGCAGTGCATGCCAGGCCCTTTTGAAACACTCATGCCCTTGACTCTAAGCTGCCATTTTCAAAAGGCCTTTGGAAGCGCGGTGCGTAGATCATTGAATTATCGGATGAATTTGGGGTTCCAGAGCCGTTCCAGAAAGTATGGGTTTAAATACACGAGCCCCGTCATCCCGAAGCGTTGGGCCTCACCTCTCTTTTCGATTAAGAAAATCGCGTTCGCCGTTGCCGACTCGTTCGGAAGAAGGTTGACGGCAACTCCTGCACCACGCTGTGCCGGACCACCCGGGACCGACAAAAAACTAGGGTCGGTAACCCAACCGAATCTGTCGGGAGAAGGGCGAGATCTCGAAAGAGAGCTCGCCCTCTTGTTTTGAGGTGGAATCCCGCCGGGCGGGGGTCGTCGTCTGCGGGGAGTTTCCGCAGATATCCACAGCAGACATCGATTTTCAGGTTTTCGTCTCAAACCGATGCGATCTATTGTCCTTGTGCATAGCCATTGACGAGGCCCCCGGAAAGACCCGAGATCCAAGGGAAAAAGTGGACGATGCAAACACCCCTGGGAGTGATATTTGTCATTAGCATTAGCCACCAATAAGCAGCGAAATGCAAAAGGGCCAAGCCTACCCATTGGATAGCGGTGAGAGTGCTCAGGGTCGCCCATCCCTCGGCAATTATCGATCCAATGATCGCAATAGCGCTTCCGCCAGTCGCCGAGATTACTTTTTGGAAATCACTGATGAGGGTCTGCGCGCAGTCGTGACCGAGGCAGATTTTGATGCCAACGGGAACGAACCAGGCATAAGCCAAGGAATAGCCAGCACCTTTGAAACAGTTGACCATGTCCTCAATAAGGGTAAGGACCTCCGTAGATAGAGCGTTGTTGCTACTGGCTGGCTGGGGGGCGGCTGGCGGCGGGGCAGAAGATTCTGCCTGTGTAACGGTTCCCGTAGGTTGAGGCTTTTCGATGCCGATCTTAAGACCCTGGAGACCAATAGGCTCGACCTCGTAGGCTTAAATATCGGCGACTCCGCGATCCTCGCCACGGGCAGCACCGTCGGCAACGTGGAGACTCCAGAAGTCTTCTGCAGGGCGGAAAGGTAGAATTGGGCGGACGCAGTTAAGCTTTGCGCGTGAGCCTGATCCAATACGTACTCTGGGTGATAGGAAAATCTCCCACCAATCGCGGCTGACAGCTGAGTAGTCTGCATGGCAGCGTTTATCCCCAACCAATCCCAGTCTTGCTGAGTCATCGACTGAAGTGCCAACGGATCGTACAGAGATCTCCATGGAATGAACCGATATTCGGATCATCTTGAGACGGAGCTCCGTTGGGCACGGTAAATCCGTCGCCCAGCAGCGCGAGAAAATTTGCTGCGGGATCGTTGGCACCGCCGTCGCCGATTACGCTTCTGATTTCCTTTAAGATGTCATCGCTATTGTTTATCGTCGTTCGTTCTGTTTTCCAGTCGATCGATCCATTTCCAAGGTTACCGATTTGATTGAAGAGATCGGACATTCGCTTTGTGGCTGCATCTGTGCCAGTTTTGAGATCCTGCGCCAATACTTCGTACATGATTTACCTCCTTTACCTGCGTGTCGTTATGCGTAGCGAAACGCTCGACTGTGCTACCCACGTCGAGCTATGGAAAACAACGGTGTCCTCGCGCTTTGAATTCGCGAATTTAAAGCGAGGATTCTTAACGGAGCGAATTCAGTTCTTGAGATATGTGTAAACAGTTACCGGCGGCTGATATTGCTCGTTATTGGCTGAGACCAACCCTGACCCATCTAGACCACCGATCGCATAGACGAGTCCATTCGTGTCAGCGGCAGCAAATTGCATTCTCGCCGTGAGTAGTGGTGGGGCCGCACTCCAGGAATTGGAGGATGGGTCATACACCTCCACGGTGTTGAGAGCGAACGAGCTTACGTTATTTCCACCGATCGCGTAGACCTTGGCGTTCACTGCGGCCGCTGCTAAGTATCCACGTCCTGTCGGCATGGACGCGGCGCTGCTCCAGGTATTGGAGGCCGGGTCGTACACCTCAACAACAACTGAGGGTCCGATAACAACTCCGACAGCAACGAAACCGCCGATCGCATAGATTTTGCCGTTTATTGCCGCCGCGGCTAAACCATACCTTCCACGCTGCATCGGTCCTGTGGTATTCCAGGTGTTAGAGGCGGGGTCGAATACCTCCACGTTGTTGAGGGTCGGGCTCGAGTCGTTGAATCCGCCGATGGCATAGATTTTGCCGTTCACCGCGGCCGCAGCCAAATAAGATCTTTGAGTCGGCATAGAGGCGGCTTGGCTCCAGGTATTCGAGGATGGGTCATATACCTCCACTGTATTGAGGGTCGAGGTTTCGCCATCTCCACCGATCGCGTAGATCTTACCGTTCACCGCCACTGCCGCCAGACCTTCCCTGGCTGTTGGCATGGGTGCGGCTTGACTCCAGGTATTCGAGGCGGGATCGTATACCTCCACGGTGTTGGAAAACCCTGAGTTGCTGATCCCGCCAATCGCGTAGATCTTGCCGTTTACGGATACCGCCGCCAGGCCAATTCTCGGAGTTGGCATCGCAGCTATTTGGAACCATGCATTGCCCATCGGCGTCGTCCCAATGAGCACGTACCCGGGAGGGGGAAGCGGAGAGGAACTGGAGATCACAGAGCCGCTCGCGGCGGCGCTTGTAGAGGCGGTGGTTAGTGTAGTTCCATCAGCAAACTGCACGCCGCCGGATGCGATCAGCTTGCCGTTAACGGTCTGGTCGCCGGTGAATGTGTTGGACATGCCTGTGAGCGCGGCTCCGGTTGGCATAGGGCCCGCGGGTCCGATGGGTCCCGGAGGACCGACCGGACCTACAGGTCCCTGAGCACCCGTTGCGCCTTGCGAGCCGACTGGCCCCGGCTGTCCGGGCAGTCCCTGCATGCCTTGGGGTCCCTGTGGACCCATGGAAGTGAGGCTTAGATTCAACTGTGCAGGGTGACTGGTCAGAATGCTCTCCTTGCTGTCGAACGAGACGGCGATGGGGCTGCCCGGAGTCGGCACCAGGGCGATTCCGTAGTTAGAAGAAGGTGTGTGCACCCAGTTCTGGACAAGCGAAGTAAGGTCGAAGGATAGATATCCCGTCTGGTTCACGGAAACCTTGCTGAGAAGCAGAGAACCAAGAGGTGGAGTTGTGATGTAGGTGAGTGAATTCTCCGACCATGGGCCGTTCAAAGCGTAGACATCCATTATTCCTGACTTGAGAACGGCGTCTACAAAGAGCACAGCGTTGGCGCCAGAGATGTTGCTTGCCGCGGTACCGGGCGGCAGGTTGGCGAGGCTGAACTTCGGATAGGTATTTGATCCTGAGGTCACCACCAGAGAGATGCTGCTGCCGTAGTTCAACTTCGGCGTTACCGAACTGACGAAGCTGTCATCGGTCAGAACAGTTTGCGCCGAGGCGGCCACGCTCAACGAGAAAGTCAACAGTATCCACTGAGACAATTTTCCAGCGAAGTTCATACGCCAATCCTCCTTCAGATCGACGGCTCCCTAAGTTGCATCGAGGGCTATCCTGACCTGTGTGCGGCGAAAAATCTTATGGAAAGTCCAAGGTTTTTCCAAGTTTCGTTCGGGTAAGTGCGTGGCCGCAGAAACGGGCACAAGGGCTCCCTCAGTGGCAGACCTTTCCCTTGTAGCGAAGGACCAAGGTCAGTTCTTTGAAGTCGGCGATTCCGAAGTAGTCGATCCTGCCGGTGGCGTTCTTGAATTTGCCGGTTCCTCCAAGGATGTCGGATGAGTAGTTTCCCCAGAGCACGGCGATCACGTTCGGATCACTGGTGGCGACGGGCGTCAGGACAGCCTCTTTCAGCACGATGGTTTCGCCCGAGCTTGTCACCCAGTAGTGCTGGACCAGGAAATTGCCTCTATTGTCCTGGCCCTTGATGGTTGCAGCGACCGATCCAGCGAGATCGCCGAAGACCGGGCCAAGATTGGTTCCGTCAGGGGTGGCATCATTTATGACTCCGATGTTGGTCATCAAGACGCCCCCAACAATCTGGCACTCGTGGTCGCCAGCCCACGCGGGCGAGCTAATGAGTAGAGCAATAACCGCTGCCGCAGTGAATCCGATGTGCTTCATGGAATGCTCCTTTTGGGTCGCAGTTCATAGCGACGCGGGAACAGTGCCATCTTCCTTTCGCCCGGTCAATGAAGGGCTTATGAGGACGGATGAGTTTTTTGTGAGGAAGCGTAACGCCAGAGTAGTGAAGAGCTTAAACGGCCTGCACTATAATGAGGTTCCCCATCCCAGGCTCAGATATCCGGGAGTCTATCTTGGCGATCGAATCGAAATCTTCGCGCCTCGTCCGCTTTTCAGACTTCGAATTCGACTGCCAGAGCGGAGATCTCCGCCGGGACGGCGTATCCCTGAAGCTCCAGCCTCAGCCGGCCAGAGTGCTGGCTGTCCTCGTTCAACGTGCCGGGGAGATTGTCAGCCGGCAGGAGTTAGTTGACGAAGTATGGGGGACGGATACCTTCGTCGATTTTGAGCAAGGCTTAAACTATGCGATCCGGCAAATACGGACCGTTCTGAGGGACGACGCCGAACATCCTCAGTTTTTAGAAACACTGCCCAAGCGAGGCTACCGGTTCATCGCTCCTCTGCAGGAAGAAGTCGCGGCAACTGAAGTGCCTCAGCATACCGTTGTGCCGCCGCGGACTGAGGGTCGGCGCAAGGCTTTATGGAAAGGGGGAATTGCCCTTGTCGTGGCCGGTCTGATTGTCGCGGCATTTGTGATCGGCTTCCGACTGCATAGCCGCGAATCAATGGAAGCCGCGACTGATCCAATCACATCTCTGGCCGTGCTGCCATTGCGCAACCTCTCGAATGATGCAGGCCAAGATTACTTCAGCGAAGGCATGACGGATGAACTGATTACGGATCTTGCCAAAGCCGATGGTTTGAGCGTGATTTCCCATACGTCGGTTGAGCGCTACAAAGATACGAAGCGTTCTCTACCCGACATTGCACGTGAGTTGGGGGTGGACGCCATTGTTGAGGGAACGGTTTTGCGATCGAGTGATCGCGTTCGGATTACCGCGCAATTGATCGACGCTCGTTCCGACCACCACCTGTGGGCTGAGAGCTACGAGAGCGATCTGCAAGATATTCTGGCGCTGCAGGGCAAGCTGGCGCAGGATATCTCGGAAGAGGTCCGAATCAAACTCATGCCGCAAGAGCAGTCCCGCCTGGGCACCAAAACGACCACACCGGCTGCGTACGATGCCTACCTGCGCGGTCGTTATTTCTGGAATCAGAGAAATCCGGAAGGAACCGCCAAAGCGATTCAGTACTTCGAGCAGGCGGTGCGTGAAGATCCCAATTTCGCCCCCGCCTATTCAGGGCTCGCCGATTGCTATTGGGTCGGTTGGGGCGCCCAAAAAGACATTCCTCTTGCGCACGAATATGCGCGAAAAGCGCTCTCTCTGCAGCCTGATCTGGCCGAGGCACACGACTCCCTGGGAGAAATTCTTCTGATTGAACACCAAATGAACGAGTCCGGGAATGAGTTTCGCCGCGCGTTGGAACTGGGTCCGAACTCCGCTATGGCATACCATCTGTATGCGGGGCATCTGCTGAGCGTCGGCCGTCCGGCGGATGCCCTGGCTGAGAATGACCGTGCGCGGAAGATTGATCCATTTTCCGTGCCGGTGAATAACATGCGCACAATGATCCTGATCAATTCACGTAAGTATGACGAGGCGTTGAAACAGGCTACCTGGCTGAGTGAACTAATTCCCCAGTCAGAAGTGGCGTACCAGCAGCGGTCGCGAGTCTACTGGCTCAAGGGACAGGTTCTCGAGGCCATTGAAAACCAAAAGAGGACTGCAGTGCTGGCGCATGCTCCGCAATGGTTGAAAGACCAGGACGAAATAGCGATGATCTACACGAAATCAGGACCACGCGCGGCGCAACTCAGAGCCGCCCAACTGATGGAGCAGACCCACTCGTCCGATTTTGACGGGATATGGGCCGCCTTAGCGTATGGGGGCGCCCAGGACGGCACCGCAGCACTGCGCTGTCTAGAACGAACACTCCGTGAAGGAGACGGCAACCTCTGGTTCCTGTTATTAACCGCACCCGAATTTGATTTTTTGCGCAGTGATCCACGTTATTTGGATCTGGTTCGTCGGCTTGGCTTGCAGCCGCTCACATTGCATCATCCCGGCTTGGCTGGCCCATGATCGAATTGCACTCCGTCGCATACCTACGGTCTCGCTGTTGCTGGCACTCTCTATTTTTCCTCGAAATAACCCCTGGCTTTGTATTCGTGGTGCCGAGCTGTGCCTGGAACGCTTCTGCCGCCTGGCTGGTACGGTGCTTTGCGGATCTCTCTCAAGCGCTCTTCTGGACGGTTCGTGCATAGGCCTCGGCACTCAGCTTGAACCCGAATGGGGTTCGGCCAGAGATTAATACGGGGAAACGCGCTACGGTGAGCAATCTTCGTAAGAGCCAACTGCGTTTACGTGTATTTAAACCCACACCTGGGAACGGCCGGATCGGTGAAATCCGGCCATTGATTTTGTGGGGTTTAGGCGGGACGATTTTTCGAGGCTTTTTGTAACACCGGATGAACCGATGAGCGTCTTTGACGACGCGGGGGGGGCCCGAACGGCTCTGAAGAGGTCCTCGTTGAGCTGGCAGAACTGTTTCAGGAACTCAGCGTCACCGACCTGGCTATGAATGGCCGGGGAATGAATTGGCCGATCGACCGTTCGTTAGTTTTCCCTCGCTCAATCGATAGAATCAAGCCCAAGCAGGGGCCTGCCTGTGCCACTCGTGTGCCGCTTTCTTACTCGACAGGTCAGCTCCGCAGGCGTTGCCGCTGATTGTTCCCATGCCTGTTTCACGGAAATCGGGACGCCCAGAATCCAAGAACCATGTTTGCCCCGTCGATCCGACTAAAGGCACGACCCGGCGTTCTGTGTTAAACGCGATAATGGATTTTATCGGCTTAGAAGTCAACCGCTGAAACCAACTTGAAACTAGCGATCCAACGTTCGTCGGGTGCATTGGCGATAATGCGCAAACTGAGACCGGCACCTCTTTTTACCCTTCCACATAAAGATCTATCCACTCGGCAATTTTTGACGCTATCTCCGCCGCTCGATCCTGTGACACATCCAGTTGATTCTGAACCCGTTCCGCCGCCTAGGCTATCTCTCCCTTCAGAAGGTGCTCGAATATGATGATTTGAAACCCATCGGGTATACCTTTCAAGAGTGGGCTCTGCCGGGCTAAAAGTTGTGCTAGCCGCTGTGCCTGTTCGCTGCGGTCGACACGTCGGTGTGAACGCAGAGCGCGCAATTCGTCCAGGATCTCACGCAGTTGAAGCGATAGAGGGTCGACGTCTTTAACAGATTTTGGAATTTGATTGTCCAGGAAGATCGCCGGAACTGCTCGGTAGGGATCATCAAGAGTCGCTTTGACGGCTATTGTTATATCTTCCTTCAGGGTCGCACCCCAATCCTCGTTCTGCTTGTCATATTCAATGACTCGCAACCCCTTCAGATCGAAGGGGATATCTTCAACACTGTTCGTCACGATAACAACTGGTTTTCCCGCAGCATGGGCAAGCCCCAACTCATAAAAAACATTTGGATTCCTGCCCGTGACATCCGCAAGTACAACAACTGCTTGTTTAGTCAATCGCCACACGTCTGCCATAATCGTCGATGGCGAGAAAATACTGTCGGCGCGGAAAGGCTTGAGCCCAACTTCAGTGATTGCGGGGACAAAGATGTTCAGGTAGTAACGGTCGAAAGGCTGCCCAAAGGGCATGATGACAAAACAAGCCCGCTGATCTGTCATTTCCCCTCCTATCTGACAACGCTGGCTGGATAAGACTCTGCCGAGCCTATCAGAACCGGCAAGATTCGCTATTGCTTGGCATCGCGAACAGACACGTTTCAAGTCCAGTCTAGATCGAACCCGATAATCGGCTTGCTTTCCCAGAAACGCAGGCGACTCGAATCACAATTGATCGGTCAGGCCAATGCGCTGATTGAGATTGTGCTGCAAGGCTTTAGCTTGTGCTGGAAGCAAGAAGTGCACTGTTTTTCGCACAACATCCGATGTCCACACAGCGCGAACGATGCATGATAACGTCCTCTATCTGGCTTGGTAGGCCCGCGAGTGCAATGCGGGAATTATCGCTACTCGTCGATTAGGAAGTTCTTGTCAGGTCTGTTGAGGATCAGACTGCAGCTGGACTCCCACAAGCCCGTTTGTGGCTCTTCGAGATACCGACAGCGATCGCGCTCTTTTCAGGGCTCGGACCTCATCACCCATTCGCCATCCTGGCGGGATTTGCCAGGTAAGGGAAGGGCTCCAGCACGGCACTCACCATGGTTACGAACAACACTCGCGAGTTTGGCCGCGTTTCCGGTCTCCAACTTGAGAATTGGACGCAGACGACCTAAGCACCGCGCGCAACCTTCGTACAACGTTACATGTTGCTTATGGTCGCGGGCTTGCCGTCGAGTTTGGTGATTGTGACGGTGAAGGGTTCGGCGTATGTACAGGCCATATCGCGAAGAATGCTGAGCGCGATGGCTTCCCCGAGGCGCACGGAGATGTCGCTGTCGCTCCGCCAGTGGATGCCGGCATGGATTCCGTGGCCGAAGGTGATGTTGTGTGCGAGCTTGTGCAGTTCGCCATTGATGGTGAGCGGTCCGTGGCGGCCGATAGTCGGATCGAACCGGTAAGGCTCGAGACCGGTGCCGTCCGCGGTGGATACCTGGGGATTGGGAAAGACGTAGTCGCCATTGAAGAAGAATTTGAGGATGGTGATGCAGGCACCCGCAACAGTGCCGTGGCCCGTGGGATAGGCCGGATGTGCGGGAGATCCTTCGGGAAAAGCCTGCGATAGCAGATACGAGCCGTATCTTTCATAGCTGCGATGCAGCGCCTTCGAGTTGAAGACGCTGACGTCGGGAGAACCGTCGAAGTTGACGCCATCTTTGATGAGTTGCACCAGTCCGCCGCCTGACTCCGGGCGATGGCGGAGATGAACA
>Ga0206870_1121_pt1 | contig 19080 bp, 18 predicted proteins | sample Alteio_BWOrgCont_36_FD_152620 | JGI IMG/M metagenome (GOLD analysis project Ga0206870, IMG submission 152620) | Enriched cells from forest soil in Barre Woods Harvard Forest LTER site, Petersham, Massachusetts, United States -... | ecosystem: Environmental > Terrestrial > Soil > Temperate forest >... | reverse complement strand
TTCAGTTAGTGAGCCGTAAAACCGAAGAGAGATCCCTCGTCGCGCAAAAACCGCGCTCGCTCGGGATGACAGCAAAGGCGGAAGCCCGAGCAGGCATGGCGTGTAACTACTTTGTCGAAAGGGCCACGCCGTTCACGACAACTTTAAGAACGGATGACTGCATGCCGGTGGTGCCGACCGTGGCGCCGTTTTTCGCCGGATGCGTTTCCGCGGCGATTTCGTCGCCGACCTTGACCGCATTTTTGCTCCATCCCGAGCGGATCATGTGCTGGGGAGCGCCCAACTCGAGCACCCAGTGCTGCACTTCGCCATTGTCTGCCTTGGAATCGACGTAGATGACGCAGTGGGGATTGGTCCAGTCAAATTCGGTGACTGTTCCTTTTACGGTGATGACCTTCTGCATGTCGTAGCCGGCCGTGCCGTGATGTGCGGAAGCAATATTGCAAAGGGATAGAAGCGCGATGGACAAAACCACCGGGAGGAAAACTTTCTTTCTCATGAAACCCTCCACACGAGTTCCGTCGCCTTGCAGCAGGCCCCCCCGAGCAAGGGACTGAAAGACGGGACGGATCATATCAAGATCAAGAGGCTTTGGAAATCGCGCGATTTTTCCTTGAGGGACGAAACGCGCGGCAAACCCGAAGCGCACATAGATAAGGAGACCACCGCACGCATCGCTTCCGCGCGTCGCGGAGAAGATGGGAATCGGCAACTGAGAAGCAATTCACCGCAGCAACGGGCCGAAAGCCTCTCCTCTGAAGAGGCGAGCTACATTAAACACACCGTCTAGTCGGCAACGGTTTCGGCCGCTGCGGCGGCAGGCGCGACGGAGGGGTGAGTTTTTCGCAGCAAGAATAGAAGCGGAACAACGACCAGACAGATACCTGCAAGAATCCGGAAATTGTCGATAAAAGAGAGCAGCATGGCCTGGCGCTGAAGGCCCTGGTACATGAAGATTTCGGCCTTGCCGGCGGCTTGTGCCACGTTCGATCCCAACGCGGCAGCGCTCCTTCCAATGCTGGCGACTCCCGCCGCGGCACCTCCCAAGAGGTCCAAATGATAGTTCGCTCGCGCGTAGAGCATGGTGGTGACGAAAGAGATTCCCATGCTGCCGCCGATGTTGCGCGAAAGATTGATCAAGCCGCTGGCCTGATTGGTTTTGTCGCGCGGCACATGGCCAAAGGCCATCACATTGACGGGAACGAAGAGAAAGGAGGTTGCGAGGCGGGAAATGATCCAGTCTCCGGCCGGCGTTCGGATCGTAGATGTGAGGGTAACGTGGGAGAGCTGCAAGATTCCAATCGAGAGAATGATCAGGCCGATGAAAATCAGCCGGCGAGGATCGACCTTCGAGAGAATTTTGCCGACGAAAGGCAGCGCGAGCAAACCAATAACTCCTCCAGGAAGAAGGGCGAGGCCGCTGCGCTCGGCGGTGAAACCCACAACGGTCTGCAAGAGGATGGGAAGCAGCACCACAGTGCCGTAGAGAACGAACCCGATCAGGAAAATCAGTGAAGTGGAAATCAGGAAGTTGCGATCCTGCAAAAGATGTAATTCGACGACCGGATTGGCAGCTTTGAATTCCCACCAGACGAGCGCGACGAGCGCGATGGCCGCGACACACGACATCCACAGGATAAAGTGCGAATGGAACCAGTCGTCGCGCTGGCCTTTATCGAGTACAACTTGCGTAAACCCAAGCCCGATGCTGAGCAGGCTGAGGCCAATGTAGTCGATCTGGCGCACGCTCCCGGGCTGCTTGGCGGCGTGCGGCGGATCGGAAAGGATGAACCAACTGAGAATTACCGAGACGATTCCGATGGGAATGTTGATCAGGAAAATCCAGCGCCAGGAGTAGCTGTCGGTAATCCAGCCACCGATGGTGGGGCCGATTGCGGGAGCGATGAGCGCGCCCGCGGCGTAGATGGCCATGGCCATGCCGTGCTTCTTGCGAGGAAAACTATCGACCAGGATGGCTTGCGCGGAAGGCTGCAATCCTCCGCCGCCTGCGCCCTGCAACACGCGAAAGAAAACAAGAAGAGGAAGCGTAGGCGCGAACCCGCAGAGAAGCGAGCTGAGTGTGAACATCACGGTGCAGCCGATGAAGAACTGCTTGCGCCCGATCAACTTGGAGAACCAACCAACCAGGGGCAACACGATGGCGTTCGACACAAGGTAGGAGCTGAGAATCCAGGTGCTCTGGTCGACGCCCGCGGAAAGGCTGCGCGCGATGTGCGGGAGCGAAACGTTGGCGATGCTTGAATCGAGCAGCTCCATGAAGGTGGAGAGCATGACCGTCGCGGCGATAACCCAGGGATTGATGGCCTGGCCGGCGCGATTCTCGATTTCGCTTGTGGACGCAGTGCTCACGCGCACGAAGCTCCCGGTACACGGCGACTCGAGAAATGCGGCGATGCTAGAAGGATGGCAGAAGAGTGCCGGAGGGCAATCGTATCATTTCTGGAGGTTGGAAGCTGGAAGGACGAAGAGCATCACCAAAAATTTCTGGAGAATCCGAGCCGAAATTGACACACGAAGAGAGATTTCTCGTCGCGAAGCGGGACGGACGGCCCAGCGGGCCGCCGGCTTCGCTCGCTCGAAATGACACCAAAACCTTTAGGCCGAGTCCAAGTCCGCATCGAGACGCGCCGCCCGGGTGGCGTTATGAAAACCAATCCGCGCTCAGGTCCGCCCATTTCGGATTGACACTCTCGATGAGCACAATTTTCTTCTCCCTCCTGAGCCTTTTGATTTGCTTCTCCCGCGCAATTGCCATGCGCACTTCGCCAAAGGTCTCGTAATAAACAAGGCGGCCAACGTTATATCTTTCCGTAAACCCGGGCAGGGCCTTGAGCTTGTGGGTGGCGACACGACGGTTCAGGTTATTTGTGACTCCTGTGTACAGCACTCCGGAAGCGGAAGCCATCACATACGCGTAGTAGATTCGCTTTGCCACACGCGCATCGTTACCCAAGGCGGCAGGATTCGCAATAGCATCAACACAAGCCTTTGGTGTCATTTCGAGCGAGCGCAACGGGCGATACCGTAGGCATCGCCCTCTTCGTTGCGCGACGAGAAATCTCTCTCCGCTTTTCGGTCTGCGACAAGGAAGCTCAGCCGCGCCTTCACGACCGCCAAAAGGCTATAGGCGGTCGAGGTGATCGGGGTGCCGCGAAGCGTCTGCGCCAAAAAAGGGCGAGCTAGTGGGTGAGGTTGTTTTCAGCGCAGACGTACTCGCTGATCTGCCAATCAGGCTTCAAGGTGAACAGCTTGGTAACGGTCCAGGGCTTCGTATAGGCTTTGCGATCGTCGATCGTGTATTCGTCGGAAAGAGTGTCGTGATCCACGCGACGGATGCGCTCGGTGACGCGCAGAGCGTCAGTGGAAGGCAGGCCCTTCGGATCGATCCACGTTTTGCCGTTGAAGCCAACGGTATCGACGACGAGGGTGTCGCCTTCCCACTTGCCGATGGAGTTGCCCATGTAAGTGGAGTCCAGGTCCTTCGGGTGACCGCGGCCATCGGTGAAAATCTGACGCACCAAAGATTGATACTCGAAAATCATGACCACGCGGTCGCGCGCCATCACAATTTCCCAGGGAAACGGCTGGATCATTTCGCGAGGCGTGCCGGGAGGAATGCATTTGGGAGCGGGATCGGGGCCGCGATCCGGCGGGGCATGTTCTTTCTCGTAGTTGCGCTTCTTGAAGAGCGCTTCGGCCCAAGGCTGAAACGGCGGATCTTCGTTGGGCAAAATATTCTGGTGGTACTCCTTGATGAACCAGACACCGGAAAGATCGGGAACCGGGGAGTTCACTGTTGCTTTAGCGGCAGACGCTTGAGACGACTGCTGCGCGGCCCGCGCGAGAAAAGCGCCGGAACATGTGAGCGTCACGCCCAGGGCGACGCCGACGATTACGATTGAGGAGCGAGATCGCACAGGCAGCCTCTCCCTAGTGCCCGTATTGGAAACCCTGACCATCGAGCTTTTGTCCGTTGGCCAGAACCACGTTATCGAGGCGCATCACTGTGCTGCCGTCCTTTGCCGGGGCGCCGGTAACGCTGATCACGTCGCCTTCCTTGAGAATGTCATTTTTCCAACCGACGCGGCGAAGCATGTTGGGGCTGTTGCCTTCCACGCGCCAAGCCTCAATCGCGCCATTCTTGTTCTTCACGTCGAGATAGATGAAGGCGTGAGGATTGGACCATTCAAATTGCTTGACGGTTCCGCGAATCGTGACCGGATGCTGAAGATCGTAGGAGGCGCTCGAGTGGTGGGCGAAAACCGGGAGAGAGAGCAATGCGGCGCCAAACAACAGAACAAAAAATGCAAGACGGCCACTTTTCATCTAGGCACGACCTCCCCGGAGTATCCAGCCTTTCACACGACACGCCGCGCTGAAAATATATAACTCCCGATTCCCAGTATGAAACATAAAAAATGGCCGGCTCTGATTGGAGCCGGCCATTGCGAAGCGGCGAAGCTGAATCGAAGTTTTGGCGCAGGCTATCCCTTCTTCTTCGGGACGCCTTTGCCCTTGCCACCAGCTTCCGGAATCACGGTGGGATCGACCTTGACCTGATCCCAGTGGAGCAGGAACGGCGAGGGATCGAAGCTCACGAGAGTCCCGGAGAAGCGGATGCCATCATCCTTGGAGAGACGGACCACATCGGGCTGCGGCGGAATGGGAGTGGCAGCTTGAGCGCCTGCGGCAGGAGGAGCACCGGCAGGCTTCTGCGTGATCCAGACCTTGACGTCCATGTTGGACATTGTGGCTGCCTGCATATCTTCAGGCGTCGAGCCGGTGTAAACCATGAAATCGACGGTCGCGTCGGTCTTCTGCTCGTCGATGACCTTGCCAACGACTTCCGGGAACTCGGCGCCGCAGATGGCGAGCCAGGTCATTTTGGACTTGTCGCCACCACCCTGGAGATCGCTGATGACGGTAATGATGTTGCTCGACTGGCGGACCTTATTCAGGTCGTCCGCAGTCGGAATCGTGTAAGTCGAGGGACGATCCGGCGAATTGGCGGAGAGCTGGAGCATTTCGCTCACCTGCGCATCTACCTGGGAATCGCAACCGGGCTGCTCGTAAGCGAGCACCTTGGCGCGCAAATAATCCTTCACCTTGTCGCTATCGGGAACCTTCAGGTTCACGGCGCGACCGAGGGCCCAGAAACCATCCAGAGACTGTGCAGGATTCATGGCCAGGTAGGCGAGGCCGAGGCGGTAGGCGGAAACGGCGTCGTCGGGCTTGTTCGTCAGGGCGGCCTTGAAGGCGTTTACGGCGCCTGGATAGTCCTTCATCTGAAGGGCAGCAGCGCCGGCGGAGGAGTCGAAGAAGGCAATTCCCGGCTTCTTCTGCTTGGCGAAATCCTCATCGGACATCTTCTGGGCGGCGGGCTTGGGGAACGCTTCGAGCATCTTCGCGCCTTGGAGGGCGGCGTCGCGTTCCTTTGTCAACTGATCGTTGGCGTCCGGCGCCGAGGGGTTGAACTGCTGTGCGGAGAAGGCTTGCACGCGGGCCTGGAGCGCGCCGAGAGCGACGGCTGGGTCAACTTTGTCTCCCATGGCCACGAGCTTATCGGCATACTCGATGGTCTTGGGATAGTTCTTCATCTGGAAGTAGGTCTGGAAATACAGCTGATATACATACTGGATCAGCGTCGAATTCGGGAATTTCGAGACGAAGTCGTCCAGATCCTTAATCTTTGTGGCGGGATCCTTCTCCGCGTTCGCGGCCTGGAACGCGTTGTACTCTGGGATGGTGTAGGACGGCTTTTGCTGATCCTGCCCCGCAGCCTGCGCGGCCGCCGGCCGCGCGAACAAAATCAGGGAGAGCAGAGCGGTCAAAGTCACAGCCGTCAGCTTGAGAATTCTTCGCGTCATACTTCCTGCCTCCTGGGCCAGCTTCGGGTGAGCCGAAAAATCGAGGTGCGCGCTCCTGGGAATAATGACAAACAAATCGACGGGATTATAGGGAAAAGCATCCCACGCACGCAAGTTTAAATCAACAAACGCTTTCCGCTGACGAAATGACGCCCGGCTGAAACCCCAAGCCTAGGGTGTTAAGATGACGCCCCAGACTAAATTGTCGCCTCCAGAGAGTCAATCGATGAATCCTCCCGAAACATTGCAGGGAAAAGTTGCCCTAATAACCGGCGCAAACCGGGGCATAGGGCTGGCTATCGCGCAAAAACTGGCCAAGATGGGCGCAAGTGTGAGCTTGTGCGCGCGAGACGAAAAGGCATTGGAAGGCGCAGTGGCGGAAATTGAGCGGCAGGGTGGCCGAAGCCTGGCGGTACGGGCGGACGTGACACGCAGGGGCGAGATTGAGGAGTTGGTGGCGAAAACGGAGCAGAGGTTCGGCACGATCGAAATCCTTGTAAACAACGCGGGTATCGGCTACTTCGGCCCGACGCACGAAGCTTCGGAAAACGCGTGGGACACGGTATTAGACACCAATTTGAAGAGTGTGTTCCTGCTGAGTAAGGCGGTTGCGCCGGGGATGATGCGGCTAGGCGGCGGACATATCGTGAACATTGGCTCGATTGCAGGCAAGAGCTCGTTTGCGGGGGGCGGAATCTATTGCGCGTCGAAGTGGGGGCTGCTCGGGTTGACGCAATGCATGGCGGAAGATTTGCGTCCGCATGGAATTCGCGTGAGCGCGGTGCTGCCTGGCAGCGTAAACACGGAGTTTTCGCCGCACGTGGGAAAAGATACTAAAAAGATGCTGCAACCGCATGACGTAGCGCATGCGGTGGCGGCGATTGTGACGCAGGAGCCGCAGAGCTTCATCAGCGAGATTGTGTTGCGACCCACGCAAAAGCCCTAACTTTTCCAGCCCTCACAGGCAACGCTCAGACTGAATCCTTTCGAGAAGTAGGACATCTTATCGTTTAAGCTTAAACGAATATGGAGCGAGATGCCGACGCACTATAAAGGAAGCCAACGGGATGGGGCGGCGCTGAACGCCTACATCAATCTTGTGCGGGCATCCGAGACGGTGCTGACTGCCATGAGCGAGGACCTTGCAGCCAAGGGGCTAACTTTGGGCCAGTTCGGTGTGCTGGAGGCTTTGTTGCACTTGGGGCCGCTGTGCCAGAACGAGCTGGGCGAGAAGCTGCTGAGGACGGGCGGTAACGTCACATACGTGATCGATAGGCTCGAAAAGCGGGGTTGGGTACGCCGGGCGCAGGTGGAAAGCGATCACAGAAAAATCGAAGTGCGATTGACGGCGGAGGGCCGGCGGCTGATCGAGCGAATCTTCCCGCCGCACGTGGAAGCGGTGGTGAACGAGTTTGGACGGCTCAAGTTGCAAGAGCAGGAAACGCTTCGGCGATTGTGCCGGAAGTTGGGACTCGGGGGAGCGGCGAAGGCAGTTTTGAGAAACAAGCGCGAAAACGATTGAGTTGAAACGACGAGTAAGGAGAAACGAAAATGATACAAGTACGACGGAGTGAAGAGCGCGGCCGCAACAAACTTTCGTGGCTCGATTCCCATTTCACTTTTTCTTTCGACCAGTATTTTGACCCGGAACACGTACAGTTCCGCTCGCTACGGGTGTTGAATGAAGACGTCGTTGCGCCCGGAACCGGGTTCCCCACGCATCCGCACCGGGACATGGAAATCCTCACGTGGATGCTGGAAGGCTCGATCCAGCATCGCGACAACACGGGCGGCAGCGGAGTGATTCGTCCTGGAGAGTTGCAGCATATGACGGCGGGAACCGGCGTGATGCACAGCGAGTTCAATCCATCGAGCAAGGACCCGGCGCACCTGCTGCAAATCTGGATTGTGCCGGAACGGAGAGGGCTCAAGCCTGATTACGAGCAGCTCGCTTTTGCCGATACCGACCTGCGGAACCAATTCGGACTAGTTGCAGGGCCGAAGGCGCCGCTGACGATCCGGCAGGACACGAACCTTTATATTGCGCGGCTCGACAAAGGCGCCGAGGCAAAGCAACCGTTGAAGGCCGGGCGTTACGGTTGGCTGCAAGTGGCACGCGGTACCGTGGACGTGAACGGCATGGAACTGAAAGCAGGGGACGGCGCGGCGATTGCAGACGAAGCTGAAGTGCGCGCCGCAGCGAAAGAGGCTGCCGAAGTGCTGCTGTTCGACCTGGCGTAGAGAAGTGTCCGGCGGGCGAGTGGGAGCGAGGCCCGCCGGGCGTTTCCTTTACAGGGGTCAGGACCCGATCTTTCGAATGCGCAGTGCGGGAGGCAAAGTGGGAGCGCTTAGAGCAAGGCGCGGCGACCCGGATTGCGACAGGCGGAGACGATCCGCCAGCGCAAGCGCGACTTCCCGAGCAATTTCAATCTGGCAAGCGAGCGGATCGATTGCCGTCCGGTCGTAAATTTCCGACCAAAGCTGAATCCGGTCACTGTTGCGCGCCAGATGAATACTGACGCGAACGCGATTCGCATGGTGGCGGACGCTACCTTCCATAAAGAAGTCAACGCCGAGTTCCCTGCCGGATTGATCGGTTGCTGGATTTGCCTGCCTATCAGGAAGCGCAGTGGTGGTTGAAACCAGGACGAGACGCTCGGGATCGAGCTTGCCGATTTGGGCGGAAATTTCCTCGGTGAGGCCATCGCAGAACGAAGCCACGAAGCGGCCCAAAGACTGCGAGCGAAAAGGCAGAACGAGGAGCGTTCTGCGGCGGTTCTTCGAGATAGAATCGAGGCGTCGCTCGATCACGCCCACAAAGCGATAGCCGCGGCGGCGAACCGTCTCGACAAAACGAAACATTCGAGAAGAATCACCAAGCGCGGCTCGAAGCTTGTTTATGGCTGTGTTGAGCGAGTGTTCGTAGCTGACAAAAGTGTCCGGCCAAAGAACGGCCTGGAGTTCCTTCCTCGTGATCAGGCGCCCAGGCTTCTTCAGCAGAATTTCGAGGATTTGAAACGGCTTATCCTCGATACGGATTTTCATTCCGTGCTTGCGAAGCTCTCCCCGCTCGAAATCCGCTTCAAACGGACCGAAGCGAAAAATGGGCGAAGCATCGTCGAAAACGGCCGTCGTCTCAGAATTGATCTGAGACCGAGGCACAATCGGAACTATTGTTTGGAGAACGACGGGGCCGGGGCGCTTTGATCGTTTTGGACCGAGCACGTGTGCGACTCCACTCTTTCGCACCCGAACAAAAGCGGAACGGATGACGAGCGGATATTAAGGTGAAGCTGGACAAAGGCTTGTCATGGATTTGTCTCTTTTCTGTCAAATTCCCGGCTGGAGACGGGGACGGGTAAAAATATTCAGGAGACGACGGGAGGGGAGCTGAGATCCTGGGGGCGGACCGACCGGGGAAGGCGGATCAGAAAAACAGTGCCTTGCTCGGAGGTTTTCTCTACCCCGATGGCGCCGCCATGCTCGTGGATGATCTTATTGACGATAGCCAAGCCAAGCCCAGTGCCATTGGGCTTGCCCGAGCTGACAAAAGGATCGAAGAGGGTGCCCAGAATGGATTCCGGGATGCCGGAGCCGTTATCCGCCACGCGAATTTCGAAAGATCCGTCTGCGGCAAGGATGTTTACGTCAATTCGTCCGCCGCGGCTGGGAGCGGCTTCACAAGCATTGAGAAGCAGATTGAAGAACGCGCGCTGAATTTTTTTGGGATCGAAAACCCCCTCCATGGGGCCCGCAGTGCTGACGGAAATCACGCGGCTGCGCATCTCCGGGCTAGCCAAAACGGCATCCGCAGCTTTTCGGATGGCTTGGTCGACCGGCGCGGCCACGGGAGACGTGGCATTGTCCTCCCGGGACAATTCCCGAAGCGAGTCCAGCAGATCGGTCATCTGCGTGGAAGCGGTCTTGATCTCGTCGTAGATTTCGTTGCGGTCGAGCTTCAGTCGCTCGGCTTCATAGAGGAATTCGGCATTGGCCACGACGGCGGCGAGATAATGGCGCAGATCGTGAGAGATGGAGCTGGCGGCCCTGCCGAGAGCGGCAATCCGCTCGGTCGCAAGCTTGCGCTGCTGCGAAGCAAGCAACTCACCGCGCATTTTAGAGAAGGCCTCACTGAGCTCAGCCACTTCCCCGCTGCCACGAGGACTGATGGAATAGGTGTAGTCGCCGGCAGCTAAGGCCCGGACGCCAGCGACGAGATTTTCGAGCGGCCGAGTAATGGTGCGCGAAACAAAACTGAGCAGAATAGCGGCCAGAATTACCGACGACAGGCCTACCACAAAAATGGTGCGATTGAGACGTTGAATAAAAGCCGAAGAGGGACCCATCGACATCAACACATAACAGGTAACCGGTACGGACGATCCGCTGTGTATCACGACAGATGCAACCTGATAGGAACCGTTGCCAAGGGCGATTTCGCGAGATGGAGTTCCCGGTTGGAGCGAGGTGGACCGAACCTGGCTGTCTAAAGCCGCTTCGTCGGTGGGTGGAAGCGTGGAGGCAATCACTTTGTTCGCGGCGGCGAGGGCAATCTGGCTTCCCGCCACGACTGCGAGTTGCTGGGCAACAGCGGAATCGATCTGATAACCGACAGCCAGCATTCCAAGCTGACGTTCTTCGCTTCGCTGGCCCGCATTTATGGGACGCAAAAAGACCCAATAGAGCTGCCCTTCGGAATACCACCACGAGGATACTTCTCCTAGCTCGAGAGAGCGTTCCAGATCGCGAGCAGCAATTTCCGGCGTCCATCCCGGCTTCGCCACGTGAAGGCCAAGAACCTTGCCCTGCATGCCGGCGAGAAGAAACAGGTCGCTGCCGGCCAATTTCCAGAAGGGTTCGGAGGCGTCCTGAATTGTGGGGGCGTGCTGAGTGGACATGACAGCTTTTAAGGTGGGCAACTCGGCGAGCATCGCCGCGGTGCGGGATAATTGCAGCTCGTGCTCGCGCTGAACGCTCTCAAAAGCGCGCAGAGAGGCATTGGTGCTGAGCTGTACCTGGCGAGCAATTTGCGAACGGACGGCGCGACGCACCACGAAGAGAATCGAGCCGGTGAGGGCGCAGATAATCACTAGCGCCGCTAGAAAAAGCTGCGTGCGAAGACGGAGCGGCGCCACGGGGCGAATCATCGGGCGTATCTCATTTTTCCGCGCTACCCGCGCCGCCTCCGGGGGCGAACTTGTACCCAGCGCCATGGGTCGTCAAAAGGTAGCGTGGATTGGCGGGATCCGGCTCGAGCTTCTGGCGCAAGCGCAGGACGTGATTATCGACGGTACGCGTCGAGGGGTAGTTTTCGTATCCCCAGACTTCGTTCAGGAGCTTCTCGCGAGAAATGACGCGGTCTGGAGACGAGGAAAAAAACTTCAGCAGCTTGAATTCCTGCGCGGTGAGGGTAAGGCGGCGATCGCCACGCGTCGCCTCCATGCTGCTGAAGTCGATGCGCACGTCTCCGAAAACGAGCAGGTCGTGAGGATTGGAATCACCGGGCGACTGGGGCACGGCGACGGCGGCTGATTCGCTTCGGCGCATGGCGCGACGCACGCGCGCAAGCAATTCCTTGGGACTAAAGGGCTTGGTGACGTAATCGTCGGCGCCAAGCTCGAGCAGCAGAACTTTGTCTTCGACGTCGGCGTTCGCGCTCAGGACGACAATCGGCACCGAAGGCGCCTGAGCCTTGAAGGCGCGGCAAAGCTCTTTGCCGGGAAGCCGCGGGAGCTTCAGGTCGAGAACCACGACGGCGGGCAAACGCTTGCGAAAGTTTTCGAGGCCGGCGACACCGTCCGAAGCGACCTGGACCTGAAGGCCGTCGGCTTCAAAGAGGCGCTGCAACGTGCGTTGCATGGGCCGGCTATCTTCAACCACAAGAACCATATCCATTCGAAGGACCTTTAGCGCTTATGCGAGACTCGGAGCGACGCGCCCTCAGCGGCTGAAGCCGCACTCCTTTGCGAAATCTACGGCACGGTTGAAACCGTGCCCTGACAACAAGCAGGCTTCATCAAACAAACTCGTTTGGCGCGAAGCAAACGCTTCCACCAGTGTGAAAAAGGGGCGCGCCGGATTTGTCATAAGCACGTCTGAAGGATGTCAAAAATTTGTAACCGGCGCACAAACTCGGCTCCACGTCTGTACTTATCGCCTGGAATAACCCGTGGGCGGAGGCGGAACGTAATCCTGTCCGTATTTGTTCTTATGCTCCGAGGTGAAGTTCGGATTCTCGGCGACGCGAATCCGCGGCAGCGCACGGCCGGAACCGGTAATTTCCACCTCGCGGATCAGTTCACGTAAATCCTCGGGCAGGCTGCGTTCGTACCAGACATGCATTTCGTAGCGGCCGTCGGGGACATCCGGAACGGTGAGATGTCCCGAAGAGTCCGATAAAGCAAAATAGGGAGTTTCGACAGCGAGAACAACCGCACTCATTTCGGCGTGAATGTTGCAGAACAGGAAGCTCACGCCGGGCCGGTCAAAGCGAACGGTGCGAGTGGAACCGGATTCGTACAGGCCCAAGTCGAAGCGCTTTCCGTCAAAAAGCGAAAAGATATTGTGAAAGAAAGGATCCCGATTTGGGAATTCGACGACGGTTCCCACTTCGACGATGGCGACATGTGGCTGAAAGGTCTTGTTGCGCTGCACAAGCTGAGGAGCGGGCTTTTGCGGAGCCGTCTGGGCGTCAGCCTGAGCTTCGGTATCGACCGGCATCAGCCAGAGGGCCACGTTCGAAGCGTCTTTTCGGGACAGTGCGGCGGGTCGGGAATCGCTGCGAGGGAAAATATCCACTTCCGCGGTGACCGGGCCCCCGCGAGTATTCGACGCGCGCGCCACGGCAAGCCAGGACAAGGCCATCAGGCACACAACCCATGGCACAAGAAGTGGGCCCTTCCGAGGTTGCAGCAAGAAGATCAAAACGTATATCCCAGGCTCAAATCAACGATATTTGCCCTCTGCGAATTCGCGCTCACAACCAGCGTTTGAAGGTGGCGATATTCGGCCGAAAACATAACGTCTGAACGAGGCTGATAAATAAAGTTCACCAGCGGACTCACGTTGCGTGAAAGCAGAATCCCGTAATACGAAGGGGTCGCCGGAAACTGCCTCAATTGGTTAGCAAAGGGATTATCCACCCCCAGCGCCCCATTTACCTCGAAATTCGTGCGAGGCTTGAACTTGAGCTGAGCCCAGCCACCGGCCGAATCCAAGCCTCGAATCGCGGTGCCCTGGCCGGCAAACGGCCCGCTCGTCAGGATGCTTTGGCCAAGGGCGCCACCGAGACCACCCACGGCGCGCCCCCGGTAGAAGGCTCCGCTCACTTCAAAAAGCTTGCCGAGCGGCAACTCCGCATCGAGCGTCGCGGCCCAGCCGTCGATATCGCGCGAGAATCCCCAATCCTGGCGGGCATAATATCCTCCCACACCGAAGGTTACATCGTCGCCAAAGGCAGGATGGCTCCACGCGGCCCGTCCGGCGACGGCAGGATCTCCCGATCTCTCGCCCCATGTTGGGTAGCGCTCGTAGGTTGCCTGGGCAACGTCTCCGGTAAGCGAGTCAAGAATTCCGCCCTGCAAAAGCACACGATTCCCGGCAGCCAAGGCAATTCGATGCTCGATGCGCACCTGGGGAGTCCAACTCCACAAATCGCCAGCGTAGGCAAGAGCTGGAACCGCCAGAGATGCAAGCGAGCTGGGACTAAGCGGCACAAAGAAAAGCGAATCCTGCCCGGCAATGATGGAGGTGTTCGACCAATCGAAGCGCACCGTGCCGGTGCGCAGGCGGACGAGAGGCTTTGTGCCCCCATTCTGCGTGGCGACAAAGCCGCCTGCGAAATCGAGGCTTAGATTGGCGCTGGTGCGGGCGCCAAAAAGATCCGGGCCGAATGCGTCGAGAGAAATTTGGGACTGCCGAAGGGTGCCGCCAAACGTTCCAGGTGATGAAAGCGAGGTTGGCGGCAAGGCGAGTTCGGGAATATCGAGATTATCGACTGTGCCGCGGTTGACGAACGTGTTGAGAAGGACAATCCCCGAGAGACGCAGGCGATACTTCGATCCGCTTTCCACTTTTGTCTGGCTGATCTCGCGGACGTTGGACGAAGTTACCTGCTGGCTTTCTTCGAGGCGGTCGAGGCGCTGTTCGGTGGTTTCGGGCTGGCGCGCCGATTGAGCCGGGCTTACCGGACCGAAGGCGTTGGCCGTTTCGTCCTGATTTGAGCCGGCGGGACCGATGGAGGCCGAATCGGTAAGAGCCGCATGCTGGGGCGGTTGCGAAAGCTGGTTGCGCATATCGGAGAGCTCGCCGCGCAGGGAGCGGACTTCACCTTGAGTACTTGTTTGCTCTTCGCGCAGCTCCTTAATTTGGGCAGTGAGTTCGCGGACCTGGTCCTGCAGGCTGCGCAGCGAGTCAGTGAGAGCGCGCGCATCGACGGCCGCTTGAGAGGAATCGCCGCCGCCCGCAGGGGATGGAGCCTGCCGCGCCGAGCAAAACGCAGCATTCACGAGCACAAGAGCCATCGCTACAAGAATCTTGAAGATCGTTCGCGGGCAGCCATTCCGTTGCATGGCGCTTCTCCTTGAGAAATGAGACCCCGCGAAAAAAGGGCGAGGTGGTCGTGGAAGTTTGATTCACGAAAGAGCTAGGAGACTGCCCGCTATTATCTTCCTATCTAGGAAATTCGCCAGTGGCCGGGCGGAGTGTGGCCGAACCAAATAGATGGGGAGACAAAAAGGCACGCCCTATTGGGCGTGCCGGGTAACGATTACGACGATTCGGTAGGGGGCGAAACTACCTGGAGACCGCGCAGGTCTCGGGGAAAACGACTACATCTCCAACACGAATCTGGTCGACCGACTGGAGCTGCGGATTGGCGTGCGCAACGCACGACAAGGCCAGAGAGGTGCCCAGTTCGACGCGCGCCAAGGTCCAGAGCGTGTCGCCTGGGCGGATCACAACTTTCTTGACGTCTTGCGGCACGGCAGAGGGTAGATGAAGCACGTCTCCCGGACGGAGGAAGCTTGGGTTTTGAAGCTGAGGATTCAGCCTGGCTAATTCGGCCCAACGTTCACCTTTACCGAAATATCGCTGCGCGAGCCGCCAGAGAGAGTCACCGGGTTGCACTTGTATCGTCGCAGCCTGGGACGGGGGAACCTGGCGCGGATCGCCGACTGGGGCGACCGGCAGCGAGCGCGGCGTTTCCACGCGAGGAATCACGAACCCGGTGGGGATATTGGGCGCCGGCACGTCCGGAGCAGCGATGGGCTCGGCTGGCGCATCGTGGGCCATGAGTGGCGTCGCAGACGGCGAAATTGCCACATCCGCGGGAAGCGGCAACTTGGGTATCGCAGGGGCTGAAACAGGCAGGCTTGGCACGGCCGCCGCCGGGTTCGGCGCCGAGTAATCTGCGATTGGCCGGATTCCCAATGAAGGAGCGGCGCTTGTTGCCACAGGAAACGCCGGATTGGCCACCATGGGGAGAGCCAAACCGGGCGCTGTATACGCCGGAGCCGGAACCGCTGGAACGGCCGGGTTCGCGATCGTTAGTCTGGGCGCAGCGGAATTTGCGCCGACCTGCGCGGTGACCGAATGCGCAGGAACCGGAGCAAGTGAAGCAACGGAGCCCGGCACAACCAGCGCCGGGATGGCGCGCGTACGAATCGGAAGGGCAGGAGCAGGTTGATTCACCGCTGGAGCGGGCATCAAGCCCTCGACTGGCGCCGCGTTGGCGGAGGAAGCAAGGTCTCGCACCTGAGCGGGAAGGTGTGTCGAGGGTAGCGGAAATTGGCCCAATGCCGGCTGCGGGACGTGAATCGGTCCCACCGTCGAAGCCTGCGTGGGAGTGCTTTGCTTCAAGCGGGGCTGGGGCGGCTGAGCCGGACCCAGGTCTCGAACGTGCAGCTTCCTTGGCGAAGGCACGGCCTTCGAATTTTGCAAGCTCGCAGTGGAAGCCAGATTTCCGGTATCAGCGGAAGAATCGGCGGCGGCAACCGTTGGCTCGTCCGCCCGGCCTGTTTGGCCGGCGACGCGAGCGCGGTCTTCGGGAACTAGAATCTGTGACTTGGAAAGGTCTTCATTGGTATAAACATGCAGAGTCTGTGGGTCGACTTTGCGCCGCTCGCGTTCCTGGCGAGCAGCTTCTGCCACGTTTTGGGCAAACGCCGGTACGCTGATGAACAGTAGAAGGGTCAGAATTACGGCCAGTGTAGTAGCGATATAGTGCTTCGCTCTTTTCGAAAAGTGTGTCATGCCGCCGCCCCAAACGGAGGAGTAAGGAGATAGGTGCAGCATTCATGTAATCAAGGGAGGAAAGGAGCATCAAGGCACATCGAAGCACGGTGTGCGCTATTGGTTATAGTACTACTAGAACTATACCATAGAGCCGATTCCCATGATTGCTTGTGCTAGGCCGGCCAGATGTTGATTCACAAAAAACGTACCCTGAAAATAATGAACCGCGTTTCACGCCCGAGCCTTAAAATAACGCCATGGCCAAGGGATGGGAAAGCAAGTCCGTCGAAGAGCAAATCCAGGAAAATCAATCAGACAACCAGGGAAACCAGAAGAAACAAGCAACCCCGCAGCAGATGGAAGCACACCGCCGAAGAGAGGTGCTACTTCTATCGCGAGTGCGAGTCGAGAGAGACCTTAACGCCAGCCAGAATCCCCGTTACAGGGAGCAGCTCACGCGGGCACTCTCGGACTTGGACGCCCAAATCTTGCAACTCGAAAAGGGCTTGTCGGGCGAAGCTTCCCGATCATAAAGGACTGTTTCCAACGCGGCGCCTGGGTTCGAACAAAGATCGAATCGTGGCCAGCCACGGGATTTGCTTCGGGCGCGTGGGAACTAATCGCTGGGAGCGGCCGGATCAACTTCGGCCACAAATAGCACGCCGACGCCATTCTGACTATTATCCCTTCCAGGTTTGCAGTGAATGACGGTGGCACGAAGGGAGAGCACGCTGGAACGACCTTGCTCGCCTTCGGCCTCAATCATGACTCGCAATTCAGATTGAAGCTTGGGGCGATTGGTTAGCGCCAAATAAGCGCCCTGCAGGCTCAGGTCGCGAACTACGGCCTTTTCCTCGAACAAGCGGCCCTCATCCGACTGACCGCTCACCAGCGCATTAAAGCGAAGGCGGCGGCGCGGCGCCAATCGGCTTTCGCGAAGCGAAACATCGACTCCACGGTCACTCAGCGTGAGACACATCCCCTCAGCGGCGGCCCAGGTTGTAGGAAACTCGTGCCTGGCAGCGGAAAGAAACCCGTCGACGATGTTGTCGGACGAATCCGGGTTGTGATGAAACAGAACCAGGTTCTTGACGCGGGCATCTCGCGCGACCTTTACACCTTCCAACCAGCTCGAATGGCCCCAGCCTCTGCGAGTGGATGCGATCTGCTCGGGGGAATATTGGGCGTCGTAGATCAAAATATCGGCCCCTTGAGCAAGTTGGCGCAAGCTTTTGTCGAACTCCGGGACGCCAGGCTCGTTGTCGGTAGCATAAACGACGGAACCAACCGGGGTATCCAGGCGGTACCCCAGGCACCCCTGGGGATGGTTCAGCCATGCGGAGGAAACCTGTGTTCCCTCGACGTCCCAGCGATCTCCACCAGTGATCTCGCGAAAGCAGCGCGAGGAAGCCATCATGTTCACATCGACGGGGAAATAGGGACTGGCGAGCTGCGATTCGAAGACTTTCCGCAGCGAATCCTGGCCGAGAAACTTCGATTGAAAACTGTAAAAGTGAAACCGGTTCTGTGATTCAAAAAACGGAAGAAAGAAAGGGATGCCCTGGATGTGGTCCCAGTGATAGTGCGTGACCAGTACATGAGCCTCCACGCCAAACTCACTGTTGCGCTGCGCCCAGCGATTGCCGAGCATGCGCAAGCCAGTACCGCAGTCGAGGATAAAACGGGTGCCGTTAGGGGTGGTAAGTTCCAGACACGGGGTATTGCCGCCGTAGCGCCAAGTGTCGCGCTCGAACGTCGGTGTGGAACCTCGCACTCCCCAGAAAACTAATTTGGCAGCACTTTCGGTCATTGCAGGGGTAGGCCCGAAAAGATACGAATGCCCGCCTCAGGAAAGAAAGGATTTGCTAGCAATTCATGGTAGGCAGCTGTACCAAATGAAGTCAATCGCGTTTCGGCCCAGTGTTTCGTGGGGAAAAAGGCTGAAAATGGGAACAACATTGTGCCGAGAGATAAATGAACGGGTTAGAATCCATCTGATGCACTCGCATTCCCACTCGGACGAATCGCACCACGCGCACCAAGGGCATAGTCACGGGGCGCTCGGTCACGATCACGGACTGTCCGGAGCGTCAGCCACTGTGCTTGGCTCTTCGGTGGTGGCAACGCTCGTATTGGTCGTGGCGGAATTTGTAGCCGGCTATGCCGGCCATTCGATCTCTCTTATCAGTGACGGTATCCACAACCTGACGGACGTGCCGACGCTGGTGATTTCGTGGCTGGCCATGCGCTGGGCGATGCGCCCCCCCACCGCGGAAAAAACTTACGGATATCACCGAGCTGGAATATTAGCGGCGTTTGTTAACGCGATCATCCTGATGCTGGCGGCATTTTTCCTGCTCTACGAATCGGTGAACCGGTTCAGGCACCCAGTGGAGGTGCAAAGCGGGCTCATGATGTGGGTTGCGCTTTTGGCCCTGGCGATCAACGGTGGAGTCACTCTCTCGTTGACGCGCGGGCGCAGGGACCTGAATGTTCGAGCCGTGTGGATCCACAATCTCGGGGACGCGCTCTCGAACGTCGCGATTTTCGCGGGGGCCCTGGCCATCCGGTTCACGGGCGCGCAATGGGTGGACCCGATGATCGGCGTAGCGATCGGCGCGATGGTGCTTTGGTCCGGAGTTGGAATTCTGAACGAGAGCGGCCACATTCTTCTCGAAGGGCTGCCGAGAAATATCCAACTCGAGCGAGTTGCTTCCGCGCTGCTGCAAGTGGACGGAGTGCGAGAGGTGCACGACGTACATATCTGGACGCTTGGTACCGATCTGCATGCCCTTTCATGCCACGTCTGCATCCCGGACATGCACATGGAAGAAAGCGAAAAAATTCTTGGCAATATCAAGGAAGTGCTTGAGCACGATTTTCAGATCACCCATACCACCGTTCAATTCGAACGCGCCGGGCTGCCCGCGCATGCGGGTCTTTATATGCCGGAACCGGT
>Ga0206870_1119_pt1 | contig 19211 bp, 17 predicted proteins | sample Alteio_BWOrgCont_36_FD_152620 | JGI IMG/M metagenome (GOLD analysis project Ga0206870, IMG submission 152620) | Enriched cells from forest soil in Barre Woods Harvard Forest LTER site, Petersham, Massachusetts, United States -... | ecosystem: Environmental > Terrestrial > Soil > Temperate forest >... | reverse complement strand
TCGAAACCCGCCACCGAATCGAAGCGATCCAGCGAGAGTTAGAAGATGCAACAGAACTGGCCAGAAAGACCATGCAACGCGGATACAGCATGGAACTTATTCGTCTGATCTTCACCCAGCCATATACGCGAATCGTATTCCTTGAGAGAGCCGGCATAGCCAAACGCCAAGCCGCCTCGGAATACCTGCAAGAACTCGAGCGAATCGGCCTGTTGAGGGGTGTCAAACGCGGTAGAGAGATGTACTACGTCAACGACCAACTGCTTGCAATTCTGGCATCCTAGCCTCAGCAGCCAAGATCGTAGATTAATAAACGCCGTTTGAACACCCATTTTGCGCTACAATAGCGCTAAAAGCAACTTATCGATTCAAACGACGCGCCGGAAACCACGCTAAGGCCATCCTGGGACGTAGTGCCTATGGGACCATCCAATGTCTACTGCTAGTTCCTTACCACTTGAGAAGGTTGGATTTCAAACTATTATTTACGGAAGGAGAATTACAGATCTTGATAGTGTACTTACCACTATCAAGGCGGCTGGCTTTTCTGGCGTCGAATTCTTCCAGCACCATAAGAATCTATTATTCGATAATAATCAGACTGGCAGCTTGTCCTTTGATAATCTCTATGAACGCGTGCAAGACGCTGGCCTCGTTTTACTTGGTCTTGCTGGTGGAACACTCGAGGAACGAATACAGTTCTGCCAGGAATCAAATTATCCTAGTAGGGTCGATAGTTTATATCTTTATGTCGACGACTTGGACGACCACGCCATCGATCGTGCCACCGAACTAGGATTAACGCTTGCGTTTCATCCTCATGCCTTTACACGCTACGATAGGCTGGAAGATGTAGTAAGCCATAAGCACTTCTCAAAATCAAATGTCAAGCTACTGCCCGATACTGCCCACATGTTTATTGCAGGCGACGACCCTCGGCAGCTTCTTTCTGTTTTGAGCGACTATGGATATGGACCGCAAAAAATTGTCGCAATTCACTTGAAGGATTGGACCCCCGACTTTGGGCATGCGCCTTATACGTATGCGAAGGGATTCACTGAGCTCGGACAGGGCGTTGTACCTCTTCCTGAGTGCATAAAAATATACCGAGAAGCCAAAATCGCTGACTGGGTTGTTGAACAGGACTATTCAGGTACGAATCCGAATGACTCTATCGCAAAGGACATAGTATGGCTGCAGACTCAGGACGTGCTCCCGAAGAATGCTCTCTCCCATCTAGAAGGAGGTGGAAATCAGGTTGACACAACTAGTGAAAGTGGTTTTTCGCCGTATGGATTTACAAACCTTGAGTTCACTCACAGAATCCTAAACATCGAAGAAAGCAGGCTTACTGACTTTTATCAACGGGCCGCCGTCATCTTAAAAGACTTATTTTTTGCAAAGCACGTTTCGCTCTGGGCATATTCAAATGTCAGAAATGTTGCGTACCTTATGGGAACAAGTGATGCCACTAGCAATGTGGCCGAAGAGGATAGACTAATTGAAGATCCCTGTCGCCTGGGCCCCCTTCATCGCGCAGCTTACTCCTTAAGTCCCTACTCCGTAACACAATCATCAGAACTCTTAACCCTCGCGAACCCATGGCGTGAATGGATCAAGCAATACGACGTACAGCAGCTAGAAGTTTTAGCCATAGCGGACAAATGCAACCCGCATCACGTTCGGCTACTAGTGTCCGTTCTTTCAGGGTTAAAGGAAAAAGAATTCTTTTCGGCTTCGTTTGATCAGTTAGAGCCGACTCTTTCCTACGCTGTCGACACCGCGCTTAGAAATGCGATAGCGAAGGCTGAGGGTTCAGTGCGGAGGCTAAAGCCGCATAGCGATGCAGATTCGTATTGTAGCGACCTTGCCGACCTAATCAACCTTAATCTACCGTGCGAAAGTACAAGCGTCTTCCTGCAATCATTTGCTCGAACGTTAGAGTGCCGCACTCCGCAACATATCGTCTGGAATCCGAAGATTCCACCTGAGGGCCGGTTCTATCGAGACTCGGACGCTAAAAGTGGGGATGACGACCGAAATGCCTGCCCCACCGCGCTTTGCTGGAAAAAAGGGCGATTCTTTTTCCTGCAAGAATATCAAGCGGAAGCGGATGCTGGGTTTTGGCGTTCTCACAATCGACTAGAACATAGGTTTGGGCCCTCAGGTCATAGCAGAAGAGATGCGCTCATTTTCCCGCTCCGTTCTTTGCATCCTAGCTCGTCTTCGGGGAGCCCCCCTGGAGTTATAGGTGTTTTGCGCTGTAGCAATAGGCTAAATGAAGAATCCGATATTGGTGAACGCACATTTTTCACTGAGGACGATGCAGCGATTTTGACCGCAGTTTGCGACAATGCTAAGTCTCAGATCGAACTGCTTCTCGAACGAGAGTTCTTAAGCAAATATATTGCTCTGATGACTCACGAGATGCAGTCCCCCATGGCAACACTTGCAGCGGATCTATACGTACTTGCCGACGATTGCGATCGCCTAACAAGCTTAATTCCGAAGAAAGCCCGACCAATGGTTGAGGAAGAGATCTCAACGATGTCACGTTTGCGGGTGGATATCGAGTCCCAATTGGCTTTTCTGACGAGAATCATAAATGATACGACTTACGCGATTACCTATTGGGATCCCGAGTACGCGATTGAGGCGATGCAACTTGATGTCGAAGTAGATCTAATTTTGCCAATCAGGCGCCTTGTTAAGCGCATTTTGCAAAGCATGGATTTGAGCACAATTAATTTGCATGTAGACGTAGACCCGCTGTGTCCGAAGGTCCTAGGGGACAATATGAGGCTACAACAAGTATTAAGAAACCTTATACTTAATGCTGTTAAATACAAAAAGCCTAGAGCGAAGAAGATTGAGATCTCTATATCTGCGGAATGGTCGGAAGATTCAGTGTCTCTACTTTGTTCGGATTTTGGGGTGGGCATCCAGCAGGGCTACGAGGGGCTGATCTTTGAGCAAGGCGTCCGGATCCCAGGCAACCCCTCGACTTCAGGTCTGGGCCTCGGACTGTTTATTTCCAAGCGGATTATGCTGGCGCACGGTGGAGATATTCGTCTCGAGAACGCAAATAATCCAACTACCTTCAGACTGACCTTGCCACGGAGCACTGGCCTGAGCTAGGCTGAATGACCTGATTTGAGAAGCTATTGATATGTCAATTGTGATCATCGACGATGAACAAGCCAACGATCTCCCTGGGCTGATGCGTGCATTAAAGAAAATTGAGCAACGGAAGCCGGGGCTTGAGACGTTTGGGCCATATAACCCTCTCCACGGCCTGCGGCGCCTGTATGATGGCCATTGCTCCCTTCTAGTTTTGGACTACCGAATGGAGCCTGGAATATTGAGCGAAGAAGGGGCGCGCGTCGATACAGCTGGGCAGTGGATATGGCATCGCATTCGGGAGCTGTATGGTCTTCGTGACCTTCCGATTGTGCTTTTAACTCACCACTATGATCCGAGTCGGAAAGTTATGACTGCTGGTGGACCATGGAACCCGGAAGACAAGAACTTGGTCCGACTGTCAAAATCAAATTCTGGATTGCTGGAAGAGACTATTGGTCGATTATCCGGCGGGAAGGAATTCAGAATAGAGAACGTTCCAACGACAGAGAATCCGTCCCTGGCACCTTACTATGTTCGCGACATGAATACTGACATGAGTGTAAAAGTCTGCTTCGACGAGCTCAAAGAGGATGATGTGGCCAAGCTCAACGAGAGTAATGGAGATGACGGTTGGAGCATTAGTAGAGACCTAAAGGCCCGTCTGTTTGATGAATCCAGCGGCACGAGAGTCTACAAATTGGTGGCCGACAACGATAACACGAATAATGAAATTCTGGGCGTCTTTAGCACAAATGACCTTGATTCGGACGAGGTTGACTTGTCAACTGTTAAGTGCGCGCGGCGGACATTTGCAAAGGATTCAGAATTCAATGGCTACGCTGGTATAGAAAGAGTTTTCGCTGCGCGGCTATTGAGACAAGTATTGCACGACAGATTTGGTTCAGGCGCTGAGCACTTATCAGAGGATTCTCAAGTTAAATTTAGCTTTGAGACCGACGCCTCAGCAGCCTCCTTGACTCACACGTTGGAGAACGTTGGATCTCAACTCGGCGAGGGTCGGCTTGAGATTCAAATCTCCAGGGTGGAGGCCTTCATAAATGAGGTGTCCGATCCCGATCGATGGTACAACGTGCAGGTCACAGCATTTGAAGAGGAAATAATTTGCAGCTAATTCTTCCCCCGGCAAATATACTGGTGTGCGACACCGTATCACCCTCTATGTGGTTGGCTTTTTTGCCCTGGAGGGGAAGGAAACTCTGATGCGCGTTAAAGGGTTTGTTGAATCCCTTGTAGATCCATCCGGCCGAATCATTGGCTCGACTGTCGAGGCGCAAGCGCTCAACGGCCAAGTTTATTGTCGCCTACATCAAGCTGGCATCGTGACGATGTTTCTCAGCGAGGAGCCTACGGAGCAGATTGCCGAGTTGGCCATTGAACGGTTTAGGTCTGCTTCAGATTCTGGCGGTACGATATTGATTTGGGATTCGCGCACAGGAGATGATAGACCGCATCGCGTGTTAATCGAGGATGAAACGTCAATTCGGGTTGCTCTAGAACGATTTAAGACCACACCAAAGGATGACAGTTTCACCTTTGGCTTGAAGTCCGTCGGTTCAAAATTCACTTTGTCACGCCGTGACGTTATGCGCCGACGGATTCCATCGCTAGAGACTTTCTGGGAATATCTCGAAAAGGCGAACGAGCCGTACGTTGCCACTGTGAAGGAGTTGTGGAGTCCCGCCAACCTAGGTCTTGATTTGGCAAGGATCATCTCGCCAAATTTACTGCCTGAGGACTGTTGCGAAAAGTTACGCAATAAAATCGATAATCTTAGAAAGAAGCACCTTGAAACGGCCAAGTATACGGTGGTACGATGAGCCGTTATGGCATGGTGTGGCTCCTTTGTAGACCCTAACGAGATATTCACACGCAGGTTGCTTGCCCCGTGTTTTGACAATGTGCGGAGCACAAACCTTTATGATGGCTGTGCTCACGCAAGCGAAGAGAATTCTAAAAAGGGTCGCAGGCTGCCTAAGGCCGATGGTTGGCTAGGTGTAAGCCACAATCGAAGTTGCTGCGAGAAGCATGGTGCCGATGAAATCGAAGATCGGTTTGATATTTCAATGCCCTCTGGTGGGTGGCTTTGTAGACCGGACACGACGGAAAGAGAATGTCGCTACTGCCCGATTGTTGGCATTAATCACAGCCGACTGAATAAATGCTACACGGACGACAACTATGCACACGCCTTGGAGATCGTCTGCTTTGATACCCCGCAAGATTACATGATGCCCGTGTGCCTTCTTGCTGAAGGGGGCAGATTTAACTTGTGGGTCGTCCCTCGCGCAATGACTAGGCAAGAACTAATTGCCCAAAGTGGCCGATCTTTGACTCGGTTGCGACAAAGGATTGATTTCGCCCAGACGTGAAACCTGACGGCTATGTAGCAATATTGGCTGTCGGTGCTGGGTCTTGGCCCATTTTGCTTGAATGCATTTTGCCAATGTTTAAAGATGCAAATCGAGCAAGGGCCGTTGCTCTCTTCGAGGCAGACATGGGTCAGGTTTACCTGAGCCTCTCTGGCAGCAGCAGGGCTTGGATTGATTACGCACTACGATCGACTTTGGACCGGTTTGAATTAGGCCTTCTGCTTCCTTCGGCATTGGTAGCACTGCCAGTTCCTTTCATAACTTTTCTGAGGTCAAGGATCGAGACGAACTATCCGCTTCCTGTATGGCATCCCCTTACAAATCTCGGTGATGCTGCACTCTTGTCACTCATAGCTGGCTATCTTCTAGCCGTGCGGAAATCATTAGGTTCAGTCATATCCGATCAATGGGACGAGAATGAGGTTGCTCCTGATGTCAAGGCAATAGAAAAGTCGAACAACACTAAGTTGATTTATGACCGGATCAAATATGCCATCCTCATATTAGCTCTTTACCCAGCTTTGGAAGCCATTTGCTACGCAGCTCATGCCTAGAAGTGGTACCCAGGTTCCTGTTCTTAAATGAATCACAATCCCCTGAGGTGATTGCAAAATTCACTCATAGCTTTTGCTAAGAGGGGGCTTTAAGAGGACTCGGGGTCGTCTTTTAGTTTGTGCAAAAAAATCCTTCCACCGAGCCTGGTCCCATGATATCACCGTTCTGGCATCGAGTTCAGCGTGAACTCTTCCATGTTGCCGAGGAATGTGTCGGTCCATTGACTGAAGACCATAAGCGTGTTCTGGTTTTGCTTGAAGCGATTGGGATAGAGCAATACGTTCGTGAGAATCGCCGTGCTCGAGGCAGGCCTGGGTATTCGGTTAAAGCCTGCGCACGTGCGTTTTTGGTCAAGTCGATTCTGAATTTATCAGAGACGAAGTGTCTGGTTCGCCGGCTTGAGTTGGATTTGGGTCTTCGCCGAATTTGTGGGTTCGAAGGCAAAGCTCCAAGCGAATCCAAGCTCAGCCGTATGTTTGCGGCATTCTCTGAGAACGCGATGCTTCGCGAAGGAGTTCTGGCGGACCAGGTTCGGAATCATGTTGGAGAGATGATTGTTCCTCACGTCGCCCGCGACGCTACAGCGATTGAAGTTCGTGAGAAAGCTGGTCCGAAACCCAAGAAGCCGAAGGCAGAAAAGAGAAAGCGGGGTCCTAAAAAGCCAGGCGACGCTCCTGCGCTGAAGACTCGCATGGAACTGCAGGTCGTTCAGAGTTGGGAGGAAGCACTGGGGGAGCTTCCGATAATGTGCGATGTTGGAGCCAAATTGAACTCAAGCGGGCACATGAGCTACTGGAGAGGTTACAAGCTGCATCCCGATGTTGCCGACCATGGCTTGCCCCTTTCAATATGCTTAACCTCTGCAAGCTTGCACGACTCTCAGGCGGCAATCCCGTTGATGAAGATGACATCCACTCGCACAAAGGCTGTGTTGTATTCGCTGATGGACGCTGGCTACCTAGGCGGTCCGATTGTCGAAGTTTCCAAGGAACTCGGCCATGTCCCGCTTGTGGATCAACGAACTGGCAAAGATGGGTACAAAGCCAAAGGGTTCGATCCTGCCGAACAAGGCCGATACCAATCGCGCACCGTTGTCGAGAGGTTCTTTTCGACTTTGAAGGACAATCATCTAGGGCAGAACATCCGCGTTCGCGGCTACAAGAAGGTCATGACCCATATCATGTTCGCGGTGCTCGCGGTTTTCGCTTCCGTCGTAATCCGACTCTAGTTCACGGCAGATTGGTCCAAACCAAAGCCCCAGCGGTGAGGGGCTTGCTTGGGTACACCTCGACGAAGTCAACGACTGGGCACCACCGCCAAAACCGACCCTGCAAAGACAGAAACCCAAGCAAACCGCCAACCCACAAGACCAGAACCAGCTCAGTCAGGAGGCAATATCCACTTTCCAGTGGATTTTGCAATCACCTCCCCTATCCAGGATTCTAAGACGGGCCCATGCGCCGTGTTCCTCGAGGAACTTGATGAGCTTCTTGGAGCGGAACTCAGGACCCGCTGTCGCAGCGAATCTTATTCGGCCCACGTGAACTAGGAAGAGCCATTTGACGAGATCACACCTTCGAATGGATGGCCCCGTTTTGAGCATAACAGGTACTCTCTGGTTGCGTAATCGACGACGCCTGCGGTTACGAGCTGAGACAGAGCGCTAGGCCCCTGGCGACCCCGTGACCGCTGGTGACGGCGAAATGTGTCGGCTGGATTACGCGCCGCCGAAGTAGTCGGAGTCCAGTCGCTTGACCTCATAAGTGCCGACCGACACCACGCCGACGTTAAATTCGATCATCAGCTTTGCGAGCCACATTCCGTCGATTAGAACAATCTTCTTGTCGATATTTGCGGCATAGTTACGCGCCTCTTTCGTGAAGTCAGACGTCGTGATGAAAACGCCCTTGCGTGCCCGCTGTCCGTCCAGTGCACCTGAGAACTTCTGTATTTCTGGCCGGCTTATCGTCGAATCCCAGCGCTTCGCTTGGATGTAAATGCTATCAAGACCCAAGTGGTCTTCTTTAATTACACCGTCGATTCCTTCATCTCCGCTTCGTCCGATGGCCCTCCCGGCATCCACTCGGTTCCCACCGTAACCCATCTTTACGAGAACTTCCACGACCACGTATTCGAAGAATTTATCGCTTGACGATTTCAGCGAGGAAAGCAGATCGTCGGCTAATCCCGACTGCAAGGTCTGAAATGCTACGTCGAGCGCTTCCTGAGGGGTCAGTTCCGAGTTGACCTCTGTAATAAGCCCGAGAGCTGACTGTCCAATTTCTGCGCCTTGGCTTTTGGCGGAATTGAACTCCTCGAATTGCTTTAGGAATGCGATATTGATTGTTCCTGGTTTCGTTTTGAGAACCGCCAATCCCTTTGCAGTAATCTTGAAGACTCCGCGTTGGGACCGCGCAAGTAGTCCTGCTTTTACAAGATATGTCTGTGCCCAAGCCACCCGGTTGTAAAACAGGGGCTGTGGTCCGCTCGGGATGGTTTCTTCAAGTTCCTGCTCCGTCAGTTGAAATCTGATCGCAAGTTCAGGGACAACCTTCTTCAATTGATGATCTTGCCCATCTCGGACGCATTCAAGCAGTGGGAGCATGCATTCCTGATAGGAAGGTATCGACATATACAAGGCAGATTGTACTTCTCATCACCTGTCCGGCTGGCCTCGGTCTGGAACAGGCCCCGACGCAAGACTTACCCGAATCGAGAGCCCTCGCCATGAGCCCAAAGAATTGCTCGGAAGTGACTTCCGGCACACGGGGTCGCCTTGAAGCCAGTGAACTTGGTAGGCCGACGAGGATTCGAATCTCCTTGCAGCTGACGGCCGGCTGCTCTAACTTAGCGACTCAGGCTCGCTAAGCCTTTCGATCAACTCCGGGGTGACAATAGGCAGGTAGGGGCTTGAACCCGAGGAACTCCTTTTCCGAATTAAGGCCGGGCGTCCCGCTCGATACAGCCAGCCCCTTTCTAACCACCTCAGACAGGACCTAGTCAGCGCTCTTGTCTGCCGATCGCTTTTGCCGCCATGAGCCCATCTTCCTCAATGTCCAGGGTGGTTCGCATGCGTCAGAAGTTATCGCATCAATTGCGTCTGTCAGGTGAGATGGAAGTTTGAAAACTGTCCAGGTCGGCCAGCCACGATTCCTCGCATGCCACGCCAGGAACGGGCGAGAGTTAGGATGCTCGCGCAATCGTTGCCGCGATGGTTACACGGGCGCTCTCGACCATCTTGCGCGTTCTCTGGTCCGGACGGTGATAGACCATTAAGACGTCCAGTGAGCCGCTCTGATCGAAACCGTCTGCCAACCGGACCGAGATCTCGCCTCCGCCGGTGATGCGGGCGCCGCCATATTCCGTATCGAGTTTGATACCCACGCGAACGCACTTCGTCCCGGCTACCGTCGACGAACCCAAAACGCGAAAAGCCGCTTTGACTCCGGCCGGCATAGGTGTAGGCCCGACGATGCTTGCCGTCCAGGTTTCGCCAACCTTGATTGCATGACCGGGCAGCGGCACGGCAAGTAAGAAGGGTGGGCGGCCGAATGGGTCGCCGCGCAGCGTTCCTTGCGGCGTCAGGGAAAATCGTCGTACTTTCGGATGTCCAAAAGTGCGTCCCGCCGAGGAGAACGGACCCATTGTGAAATTCGCTGCCATGTCTTGGCCGACTGAAAGTTCGAAACGAGTGCCCAGAACGGTATGTTCCTTGCCGTCCGTCCGGTCTTCAACCGTGTTAAAGACAACGCCCTTCGAACTCGGGTGGATACGCAGATCGATTGCCTGCGCCGCCATTGCGATTGCGGCAATTAAGATCATTGGCCCGATTTCGCTCCGCCGTTAGCTGCGGCCGCCGCCTTCGCCTTCAGAGCGGTGATTTCGGTTTCTTTGTACTCGGGCGGAATCATTTTGTCGTTTTGAATCGTGGCGATCTGTTCGTCGAGAGTCTTACCTTCGAGCTTAACTGTGGGCTTGAGCCCAGCGCCGGTCTCCTCCCTAGCGCCACATCCGGCAAAAAGGAGCGACAAACCCGCAACGGTGAGGGGGAGCATTTTCTTCATAGGGATTCCTGAGGGCTTCTCTCCCCAAAATGGGGAGAGAAAGAACTTGCGCTATTTAACGTCCGTGTTGGCTTTCATCTGGTTCAAGATGTCCTGAACGTTAACGAAATACCACCACCCGTGAGCGTTGATATAGTTGTCGGCGCCCCAAGCATTCTGGGCAAAAGCTTGGCTATGCTTCATGTTCTTCGCGTGTCCGTCAAAGAAGGCGAAGTTGCTTCCGCCCGCTCCGTCGGTCATCATGCACGACAGCCCGGTTCCGCCCCAAGGCTGACCCGCCGCATTGCATTGCGCAGCCGCATACGAACCTTCAAGATCGGGAAACGGCATCTTCGATCCCTCGATCATGATCGTACCGGCGGGGTTCTGAAGAATCGAGGTCTGACCGCTGCCGCCCGAGTCGTTTACGTTTGGCCACAGTCGGCCACCCAGCTCGTCCCAGCCTGCCATCATGTTAACGGCATAGGAACGCGGATAGCGGGTTGTTTCGTCGCCGTCGCCACCGGTAATCGTCCACCAAACGGGGGCTGACGACCAGGGATTCAACGAAAGCGGCGACTGGAAGATGCCACCGTTACCTTGAGTCGAGTAAGTTGTGCCGACGGTACCCCTCGAGCCATTCTTGATGTACGGATAAGTCAGGTCCTTCCAGTTCATCATTCGGTTCGTCCACCAATCCGAGCCGTTTAGGACCACGCGATTGAATGGAAGGGTGTCATCGTAATCGTTTTGGTAGAGCATAAAGCCCAACCCAATGTTTTTGACGTTAGAGAGATCCTGCGTCTTCTTTGCGGCCTGTTTGGCTTGCGCGAAGACCGGGAACAGAATGGCGGCAAGGATCGCGATAATCGCGATCACAACGAGCAACTCAATCAGAGTAAATGCTTTTTTCATCATTGCAAAATGGCCTCCATTGGCCTATCGGGGGACGCGAGAGTAAATACTTGCTCGAATCCGGGGATGACAAGCTGTGCGGAAACACGCACGAGCCGGGGCTCGCAAACGTTCCCGCCAACGCTATCAAGTAAAAGTTCAGCGGCGCGAAGGCCGATGGTATGCGCTCTTTGCACGATGCGCAGGGTGCCAGGGGGCGTCCGGAGCATTGCGGCGGGCCAGTCATTAAAAGTGGCGAGGGGCAGGTCGATTCCGTGACGATTCAAAGCCTCGACCGCGCCCGCCGCAAACATGTCCTGCACGCAGAAGAGGGCGGTTATCGGGTTCGGCCCTTGGGTCAGGGCGAACAGGGCGTCGGAAATCGCCAGGAAAAGGCGTGGGGTGTCGCTCTCCAATTCTCTCGGAAACCAGCGCTCGTGGGGAGAGTGATCCGTCAGACCAACCTCCTCCAAAGCGGAAATATAGGCCGTGTGACGCTCCCGAATGGTGGAGAAGTCTGGTTTGTAAAAAGAGAAGAATCCGATGCGGCGGTGACCGCGTGCCTCCAGTTCGTGAAGCGCGGCGAGGGTCGCCGTCTCATTGTCGCTTGTCACAGCATTTGCGTGCAAACCATCCGGAATGCGGTCCAAAACGACCACCGGAAAGCGCTCATCAACCAATCTCTGTAATAGAGGCGTGTTTGTGGGATCGGCAGTCGGTACCACGATAAGTCCGTCGACGTCCCCTAGGTCCCTGAGACGTCTGGCCTCGACGGCGGGGTCGCTTCGGGAGTCGATGACCACCAAATCCGTACCCTCGCCAAGGCCGTCGCTGATGCCACGAAGCATTTCTGCCGGGGGAAAGTTGACGGCGGGTGCAAAGCGGTCCACCATCAAGGCCACTCGGCCAACGGTTTTCCGCTCTTGAGTGGCGACCACGGTTCCCCACCGTCGCTGGCGTACGACCAGACCCTGTCGCTGCAGTTCCTCGATAGCGCGGTGCGCAGTATGGCGGCTGACTCCCCATGCGGCGGCGATTTCATCGCCTGAGGGAATTCGCTGGCCCGGCGCGAGATTTCCGGTCGCGATCTTGTCCGCGACGTTCTCTGCGATGCTTTTCCAGCCCTTTAGTATGCTACTTTGCATATCTCAACCGAAATATAACCCAATTATCCGGAAATACAAAGAGAAATCGTAATAATCTCTTCTAATACCGGAATAGAGGAACTCTGTGGCTCAAAAATCCCCGGAAATTGGCTTGAGCGTAGGAATCACACAGCTAGGTACATCAATCGATCGTAAGGTAGACCGTATAAACAATCCCGAATTATTGGGAGTGTTCGGGGGCCACTACAACGGCCGCCACCAAGTCCCGACGCAGTCTAGGGTTCTAGGCCGGCTACCTTATCTTCGCGACTGCCTCTGTGAGGGCGCGGTCGAGGATCGCATCCACGAAAGGCGACCTTGAGTTGTTCCAGTTGGATAATCCTGCGAACTGGTAGCCGGCGTTGTAGCCGATGATTCCGCCGCAGTGGAGCGTCATTCCGCCATGAGATATCCAGGGGACTCCTCCCGAAAACCGAACGTTAAAGCCCTTACTGTAGTAGCCCGAACGATTTCGGTCGAAGCCTTTCTCGTGGAGGTAGTGCGCGGGAGGAGTAAGTATCTCATTCACGGCGTCTCGAGAGATCGCGCATTGTCTCGAACGCAGATTCGCCAGGATCTTGCCGAGTCCTGAAGCGCTGATGGCGATGCCTCCGGCGCCGTCTGCGCATTCTGACGAATACCCACGATACGCTTCACCAAAGACTTGGCCCTCACTTGCTTCTTCCGGTATGAACGAGGGAAATCGATCGGCGCTGGTTTGGTAGTAAGCGGCTTCGTTGGGATTCCGCGCCGGGTCAGCGGGCGAGACCTGATCTCGCGAGACAAATACCGAACTACTCGGCGCGCCAAACTTCGGGATGGCCACCCTTGTTAAGTACTCGTCATAGGTCATTTTGCTTCGTGCCTCGATTACCCGGGCAAGGATAGCGAAGTTTGCGTTGGCGTACTGAAAATGAGTGCCGGGCGCAGACTGCAGGTGCGAATTGCTTAGAGCGTCGAGCGCGGCGTCTTTAGCATTGGGTTTTCGATCCAGTTTCAATGCCTCAATCAGGTTCCGTTCCGGGCGCCAGGCGGTGTAAGTTGCGCCGGCCGGTAATCCGCTTGTGTGGTCCATCAACTCCCGAACGGTAATCTCACGGACACGTTCGTCAACGATTTTTGGCACTATCCCTAGCGCGGATAGAATGGGAATCACCTTATCGTCCAGCTTCAAACCGCCACGATCCATGAGATATAGCGCGCAAAGTGCTGTGACCGGCTTGGCAATGCTTCCGCATCGAGTCGCCGTGGTCGGTAAAAACGGCTTGTCCGGAAGTTCCGCATAACCAAAACCCTTGCAGTAGATAACCGCATCGTCTTTGCAGACGCTCACACCGCAGCCGACTATTCCGTACTTTCGCATGGCATCGACAATCGCGAAGTCAATAGCTTCGGTGCCGGGGTGTCCGTTGCCGTGGATCGGGATTTGCCTCGAACCCCAGACGTACGACTCGATCACGCCTGCGGGCAGTTTCGGCTGGCGCTCGACAAACAGGGTGGCTGCAATGAGTGCAATCACTTGGCGATTCTACCAAAGGTTTCAGTTGTAAACGGCTTATCGGTGGTGGATGCGTTCCTGCTTGAGCTTCTTGAGCACACCAAGCAGGTCATCGCCGATCGGATATAGGAAATTCGTGACGCGCCAATGGCCGTTTTGCTTATCCAACTTTACGATGACGTCAGCCTTGGCCGATGGCTTGCCGTCTGAGACGCCGTGGACGCTCACGAGAGTGCTTCTACCCTTTTGCTCAACCTTTCTAACTAAGTAGCGGGTGTCGGGATCCTGGCTGTTGAGAAATGGGTCGAAATCCAGCCCCACGATCTCGCCTTTGACCTTTGCTGCTGCCGCCGAGTCTTCTCGCAGCGCTTGTACGAGCCTTTGACTGAATACGAATCGCTTCGATTTGAGCACCAGATCCCAGCCGTCGCCGGCCGATCCGTTCAACGCCTTCGGCGTATACCAATCATAGAATGCTTGCACGAACTGGCGTGCAGATTCGCTCTTGACAGGCACCGGACCCGTGCTACCGTGAATCAACAGCGACTGTGTCAGCAGCAACGCAGAAACCGAGGCACTGATCCATTTCATCCTTCTGGGTGTTACCTCTATTTGCCTCAAAGAATCAGCGTCGCCAAACGCTCGCGATCAACGAGGGGGAGGCGTGGATACGGTGCGTCTGGAATTGTATCCAGCGCCTTGCTTTTGGATGGCGGCCATTTCGGCGACGAGTTGCTTTTGGTAATCGTCAGGGAGCGTGCCGGCAGAAGTTGGTGTAGACCTTAGCTTGAAGTCGTTATCCGTCAGCTCATGGCTCATCGTAATTCCGGAAGCTAGATGCCACTCAAGAGTGTATTGAATCCTATGGCCAAGGTGGACGGTGGGCGTCGACTGGCCGCGGAGGCGGTCGCGGTCCTCATATTGGGTGTTCTGCTGCGCGAGATTGTGGACTGCGAACTCGTTCAGGGACACGGGGGTCACCCAATTCTCCGTACTCACGGTCGCGAGCGCGAGTGAAGTCGTCGACTTCAAGCTGACGGTGGCGTCTCGCGAGAATCCATCGGGAAGTACCTCCGTAGCCTCTCGGTCCAGCGTCATGTGCCCATTTGAATTGGGGTGTGGAATGTAGGGGAAGCTAAGGTTCCGCGAAGGGCGGTAGAAGACGGCATGGTGGATTCCTTCTTGCACGTACTCCGGCAAAGAATCCACGCGCAAGCTTTGGCCGTTCACCAATGCGTTGATCTGTTCGCGAGTTAGATGGCCGAGTAGCCTCAGGGGCAGCCATTCGGGGATTTGGGCGGTTTCAAGCGAACTGGGAACGATCGGATCGACAGCTTGCCACGCGACCGAGTTCCATTCATTCGCCCTTAGCAAACCGGCAAATTGGACCAACGGGAGGAGGCGAAGACAGCCATCGGATTCCTCTTGTCGAATCAGTCGGCCCAGGGCAGCACGATCGGTGCGTGGGTCAGTGCCACTGCCTCGAATTTCGATACAGGTGGCGTCCTCTTCGACCTGAGCGCTCATTTTGGCAATCGTACCGAGTACGCCCGACGGTTTGAATGGCCACATTTCGCCATGATCGCCACCGAATGTGTACATGAGGTTGAAGGCTTCGTCCGGGATGCAGGCGATGAGGTTCTTGTGCTTTGCCCTTGCAGAGGCCATAATCGCCTCCGAGACAGCGCCGCCAAGAGGCTCAACCTTCTCCGGATTCAGAATCCAGTTGCGGGGTTCTCCCTCGGCACCCTGAACGTAGGTGTGGGGACCCTTCCGATAGGCGACGACCTGTGCAGTGGCAAGCGGAGAAAGCGATATCGCCGTTTCGGTATCGGGTGGAGCGGGTGGGGTCGCAGGCGCCGGCTTGGCATCCCCTTCCATATTTGCAGTGGTGTTTAAATAGACGACTCCGTCTGCAGAGGCAAAATCAACTTCAAACTGAGGAAGGTTCGAATCGGCATTCATCGTGGCCTTCAGAAATAGACGGACCTTAGACGGATCGAAGTGATCGAGCGAATGGCGTGGGTCGCCGGTATACCACCAGCCGCGGCCTTGGAGCGAACCGTCGTTCTGATATGTCGAGGCCCATGTATTTTGTTCGGCGGCGGCTTCGGCGATGCATTCTCTCGCTTCGTCGCCGAGGCGGACCTGGTACCGGCGCGGCTGGTCGGAGAAGACGAGGACATCACCGGCAGGCATCTGGGCGAGGACATCGGCAGGAAGTTGGGAAATCAGACGCCGTATCGCGCGGGACCCGGGACCGTCGCGGCGAATTTGATCGAACGCCAAGTAACCCTTGTAGTTGTTTTCACTGTTCGGTTGCTCGAACTGTTTGTGGAATTCGCCTAGCCGCTTTTGGAGCTCATTGGGGTCGAATTTGCCGTCACTTTCAACTAGAGCAAGTACAGCGGCTTGCGCACGTTTGATGTTTTCGGTACGTATTTTGAGAGCGTTTCTTTGCCGCTCTGTCGCAGCGTAGCCGTCCCCCTTAAATACCCATTCACCGTTCTTTAGGGCAGCCTTGGCGTAAAGAACGTGAGCTAGGCGGTCGATGACTTCTTTTCCCGGCATCTCTCGGACGTCAAGGGCAATCACTTCCTCCCTCAGGTCGCCGGTGGGGACGATTTTCAGATCCGTCTGTTTGGCGAGTTGCTTGCAGACCTGGTCGAACGGGGCGCCCGGCGTCGAGAAGGTGATCGTTCCCGTTTGTGGGGCCAGGAACACTATCGCAAGAAGCGGAATCATGGATTTATGATACGCCGACTCTGCCATGACATTGCACCCCCAAAACTAATCCCGGCTCTCTACTCGCTTCGGAAGGGCGGCAGCAGGAATCGCAGAACACGGGACTTGGTCGAGGTTGAAAGTGCCTTTGTATCCGAAGATGTGGCCGAAGACGCGGTTCGTGACTTGAACGTCGATTTCAAAAGCACCCAGCTCATCGTTATAGGCTTCGCGGACGAGGGCGACACCAGACAAAAGCTTTGGAAAGCGGAAGGCGATTGGGCCCTCGTAAATGCGCTGAGCACCGGTTTTGAACCACAATTCGCCCTTCTCATCGACCCACGTTTCTAGGTCGACGGCGAGGTGTTGGTGGCTTCCCGCATAAATGACGAGGCGCTTTAGACGCTCGTTGTAAATCATGTACTCGTCGAACCGCCGCTCTGTTTCGAACTGGAATTTGCGAGTCCAGGTGATGGTCTCTCGCCCTAGCTGGTCCACGAACGCGAAGTTATCGATCGAGAACGGAATATCCTTGCCGGCTTCGGGAAACAGGACGAACCGTTTTGCCCCTAGTTTCAAGAAGGGCGACATTAACCTCGACCCGCGAGTAATTTCGCTCATGACCCCGGCGCCGGTGGAGCAGAATCCTGAGCCGCCCGTGATGGAGTACTGCTTCTGCAGCATCGGATGCATGCGCTCGTATTGGCTCCCAAGTGCCAGCTGCATGACGGAAGGCATAGCAGATTCTTACACACTCGGCGAATAAACGTTTCTCCTCCCTATAATCCAGGTTCATTGCCATTCTGAAGAGTTGTTCAGATGGGTATCCATGGACACGATAGACACTGAAGTCCGCAATGTTGCGGAAGATATAGCGGAAGTGGCGGAACGAACCGCTATTGAGATCGAGGGGTACGACTCGATGGAGCCGTTCTTGATGACCCTGGTCAGCGACGCTGACTTGTGGATGTACGTCTCCAGCCTTGGCTCACTCACCGCCGGCCGAGTGGACGAGGACCATGCGGTTTTTCCTTACTGCGTCGAGGACGTGATTCACCGGGCGGCGGGAAAAACCGGACCCAAGACCGTCCTAAGGATTTGGCGCGCTAATGGAAGCTTCGATATTTGGGAGCCGTTCCAGAATGCAATCGCTGAACCGGGCTGCTCTCGAAAACTCACTAAAACGGTACTGGGCAACTGCATTACCTTCGAAGAGACGAACGAGCGGCTTGGACTCACGTTCAACTATCGGTGGACGACGTCCGATGCATTCGGCTTCGTGCGCACAACAGAATTGACCAACCACGGCGCCGAAGTGGCGCAGGTAGACGTCGTCGACGGCCTCTTGAATCTTATGCCGGCGGGCATCGCCTACGGCTTCAACCTGCGAATGAGCGTGCTGGTGGACGCCTACACGGAATGCGAGGTCGACCCTAGCAGCGGCATCACGACGGTCGCCCTGGCCTCACTCATTGTGGACAAGCCCGAGCCGGGAGAGGCGCTTCATGCATCCGTTGTGTGGAGCATGGGCCTTGCCAACAAAAAAATCCTTCTGAGCGAGGATCAACTGCCCGCCTTTCGCCTCGGCAAGCCGCTGACCACCGAAAAGGCGACGCGGGGAGTGCGAGCGAACTACCTGATCTCGGATTCGCTCAGCCTGGGATCCGGTGAGCGCCAAACGTGGGATATCGTCACCGACGCCTTCCGATCGCAAGCCGAAGTCGAGAGTTTACGGACCTTCCTGAATTGTGATCCCAATCCGCAAGCGGCCGTTCATCAAAGCGTATCGGCAGGCGCCGAAAACCTTGCCAAGCTTGTCGCCGCTGCCGACAGTCAGCAGTGTGCCGCCGACCGGCAGGCTGCCGATCACCACGAGGCTTGCGTGCTGTTCAACGTCATGCGCGGTGGAACCTACGCATGTGGCTACCAAATCTTTGCCGGCGATTTTCGCGATTTTGTGGGAATCCGTAATAAGGCTCAGGCAACCAAGCACCGAGAGTGGCTGAACGCGCTCCCAGAACAGCTTCACTACACCGAATTGTTGGCGTCGGCTAGCAACCGAAACGATCCAAATCTAACCCGCATCACGTACGAATACCTCCCGCTGACGTTTAGCCGTCGGCACGGCGATCCGAGCCGGCCATGGAACAGGTTTGCGATTCGCCTGCGGAATCCGGACGGCTCGCCCCTACTCGCGTACGAGGGAAACTGGCGTGATATTTTCCAAAATTGGGAAGCCCTTTCGCTGAGCTACCCGCTGTTTCTCGAAAACATCATCGCGAAGTTTGTAAACGCATCGACTATGGACGGCTTCAACCCGTACCGAATCACTCGGGAGGGCGTTGACTGGGAAGTACCGGACCCCGATGACGCTTGGTCGTCGATGGGCTACTGGGGTGATCATCAGATCGTCTACCTGCTAAAGTTTCTGGAGCAGGCGAAGCAGGTTCGACCGGATGCCTTGGATGCGCTTCTCGACAAGAAGCTGTTCAGCTACGCCAACGTACCGCTGCGAATCCGTCCCTACGAGGCGCTGGTTAAGAATCCGCAGGCGACCGTCGATTTCGACTACGAATTAAATCGATCAATCGAGAAGAAAATACGCACCGTCGGGATGGACGCCAAACTGGTAACCGGTCCGGACGGGGAAGTGTGGCTGGCGACCCTCGCTGAGAAGCTTCTTATCCCTGCGCTGTCCAAGCTATCCAACCTGGTTCTCGATGGCGGAATCTGGATGAACACTCAGCGGCCGGAGTGGAATGACGCCAATAATGCGCTGGTCGGCAACGGCGTTTCGATGGTGACGCTCTGCTACTTGAGGCGCTACTTGGACTTCTGC
>Ga0206870_1117_pt1 | contig 19659 bp, 16 predicted proteins | sample Alteio_BWOrgCont_36_FD_152620 | JGI IMG/M metagenome (GOLD analysis project Ga0206870, IMG submission 152620) | Enriched cells from forest soil in Barre Woods Harvard Forest LTER site, Petersham, Massachusetts, United States -... | ecosystem: Environmental > Terrestrial > Soil > Temperate forest >... | reverse complement strand
ATGGGTGCTCACCGCGGGCGGCCCAGCACGGTTCGACGGGCAGCGGCTGGTCCCGATAGCGGGGATTTCGGCATTAAGCGACGGCAGCCGGATGATCGATGGCGCGTATGGCGATCTCTGGCTCGCCACATCGAATGGACTCTATCACGCGGATTGGGGCGAGCCGCGACGATTCAGGGCTGCGGGGCTGGCAGCCGCTATCCAGTCCATGGCTCTGGACAAGACCGGTCGCGTCTGGGCGGGTATGCCGAGCGGCCTTGAGGTCTGCGGGGCGGAGAAGTGCGAGTCATTCAAACTGCCGGGAACCGGGTCGACGGCACGGAAAGTGTCCGCGCTGGCTGCGGATGCAACTGGTGCGATGTGGATCGGCACAGATGCCGGACTGCTTCGCTACGACGCCACGCGGACGTCGATCTACAGCACGCGCGAGGGGCTGCCTTCGGACCTGGTGCAGTTGCTGGTATGCGATCGGGAAGGCGCGGTGTGGGTGGGCACGGGCGGCGGCATTGCTCGCGTATTCGATGGAAAGATCGAATCATTTACGCCGAGGGAAGGATTCTCGAGCAACGCGGTGCTTTCGATTCTCGAGGATCGCGAGGGGAATCTCTGGCTCGGAACGGAGTCTGGGGGCGTGGATATTTTGCGCGATCGCGCATTTACCACGTACACATTCGCTCGGTTTACCAGGACCAACGGGGCACGGTGTGGCTGGGCACGAGTGGCGGGGGCCTTGATCGGAGAGACAAAGACGGCTTCGTCGCGCTGACGACTGCCAATGGGCTCTCGAGCAACGTGGTGCTTTCGATTGCCAGCGCGCCCGACGGCGATCTATGGCTGGGCACTCCGGACGGGCTAGATCGTCTACGCAACGGAAAGGTGACGGCGTTCACATCGGCCGACGGCTTAGCGGATGACTTCGTGCGCTCCCTCTACTTTGACCGGCAACGCGTCCTGTGGATTGGGACACGACGCGGAGTCTCGGAATTGAAGGATGGAAGATTCACGACTTACTCCGCCCTCGACGGTTTGGGCAGCGATCTTGTCGGCTCGATTCTGCAATCGCGGGATGGCTCGATGTGGATCAGCACGCTGGGCGGCCTGACGCGCTTGCAGAACGGTCAGTTCAGGAACTTTACGGAGAAGGACGGCCTCTCCGATCACACCATTACCGCGCTGCACGAGGATGCGGACGGAACTCTCTGGATCGGAACCATGGGTGGCGGCCTGAACCGCTGGCGCAACGGAGTTTTCCGCGCGATCACATCAAAAGGCGCGACGCTGCCAGAGACCATCTACGGGATTCTCGAAGATGCTTCCGGCAAACTCTGGGTGAGCTCGAACCAAGGGATCTTCTGCGCCAGCCGAGACGAGCTGAACCGTTATGCTGACGGCACGGCCCCGAAAGTGGCGGTGATGTCATACGGCGTTGCCGATGGGATGAAGGTAAGCGAGGCGAGCAGCGGCGGTCATCCGGCGGCGTGGCGGATGGACGATGGAGAGCTTTGGTTTGCGACTCTGAAGGGTGCGACGACGGTCGATCCGGCGCATCTGGCAACGAATCGCGTGCCGCCACTGGTAAACATCGAACAGGTCAGCGTCGATGACCAGGCGGAGAAGACGAGCGGCGCGATCTCGATTCGTCCAGGCGGCCGGCGCTTCGCGTTCGAATACACCGCGCTCAGCTTTGCGGCTCCGCAGAAAGTGCGCTTTAAGTACAAGCTGGAAGGCTTCGATCGCGGATGGATCGATGCAGGCACGCTGCGCACGGCGTATTACACAAACCTCCCGCCCGGCCGTTACACGTTCCAGGTGCTGGCCTGCAATAACGACGGCGTGTGGAGCGAGGCGCCAGCGTCGGCCTCCCTGCGGCTCGAGCCATACTTCTACCAGACGATCTGGTTCTATGTGTTGTTGGTATCGGCTGCCGCGCTCATCTGGTATATGGCGTACCGCTGGCAGATGCGGCAAGTAGAATCAAGATTCCGCGCGGTAATGGCCGAACGCAATCGTATTGCTCGCGAGATTCATGACACGCTTGCGCAGGGATTCGTGGCGGTATCGGTCCAGTTACAGATTGTTTCTCGCCTGCTCGGGAGCTCGACCGATGCGGCAAAGAAGCATCTCGGGCAGGCACAGGAACTCGTGAAACACGGGTTGGAAGACGCGCGAAATGCCATCTGGGAGCTTCGTTCACAGAGCGCGGAGAATCAGGACCTGGCAGCACAGCTCGCAAAAATGGCCGATCGTGTGACCGCAGGCACAGAAATCCGGACCGAGGTGCGCGTGAATGGGGTGTATCGCCCTCTGCGGGAGCGGGTGGAAGACGAGCTGATGCGTATCGCGCAAGAAGCAGTCACCAATGCTGTTCGGCATGCCGAAGCGAAGCGGGTTGAGATTCAATTGAAGTTCTCGACGGCGGGTGTAGTGCTGACCGTGCAGGACAACGGGCGTGGATTTTCCGGCGAACCGCCGTCGACGCGAGACGGACATTACGGGATGGCCGGAATGCAAGAGCGCGCACAAGAGATTGGCGGCACGCTCACGGTGAGCAGCGAGGAAGGTCGCGGTACGCAGGTCCAAGTAGAAGTGACGATGGATGAAGGAGAGGCATGAGTGAACCGATTCGTATCATGGTCGTCGATGACCATACGGTGGTGCGCCAGGGGCTGGTTGCGCTGTTGAATACCGTTCCGGACTTGAACGTAATTGCAGAAGCCGCCGATGGCCAGGAAGCTATCGAGGCACATCGCAAATACAAGCCGGACATCACGCTGATGGATCTGCGTCTGCCAAAGGTGGGGGGCGCAGATGCGATTTCGCAGATCCGACAGGAATCGCCCACGGCTCGCATCATCGTGCTCACGACCTTTGACGGCGACGAAGACATTTATCGCGCGCTGCAGGCCGGAGCCAAGGGCTATCTGTTGAAAGGCACCGACGCGGACGAACTTACGGCGGCGATCCGATCGGTCTACGCAGGCAAATCGAAGATACCGGCTTTCGTCGCGGAAAAGCTGGCTGAGCGGATGGGCGGTCATGCTCTCACCACGCGTGAGCTGGAGGTGCTGAAGCGGATTGTCGCCGGACGCAGTAACAAGGAAATCGCGAGCGACCTGCACATCTCCGAAGCTACGGTGAAGACTCATATCAACAGCCTGTTGAGCAAACTTGGAGTAAACGATCGCACCCAGGCGGCCACCAGCGCGCTGCAGCGCGGCATCGTTCACCTCGAGTAGGAGAGATTCGATGAGAAACCTGATCTGGAGAGCGTGTGGCGTTGCCATTTTCATCTGCTGCTCTCTGATGCTCGCAGCGCAGGGAGCAAAGACTTCCGCCTGGCATGCGGCAACTGAAGGCGAGTTGAAGAATCTGTTGCCTGCGCGCGCACCCGTTCAGCAAGAACGCATTGAGACAGAGATGCGAACCGCTTCCGGCATCACCGACGGGCGCGGCAAATTCATCGCCGGTGTTGTGCTGATCACCGCGGGCTACTCGGCGGATGGCAAGTACTCCCACTTTTTCCTGACCCAAGTGCCGTTGAAGATCGGCAATTTTCAGCTTGGTCCGGGCGCCTACGTTATCGGCTGGCAACACATCGAAGACGGGCTGAATGTGAAGTTCTATGAAGCAGCCTCCGGCAAGCTGCTGGGCTCAGTGGAAGCGAACTTGAATCCGGCAATTACTAGGGTAGAATCATTTCGCATCTGGCCGCCGGGAGAGCATTCCGTCATGCAGATTGGGCGGTTCACTTTCAGCTATCAGATTGGAGGGTAGGTTTGACGCCGGCCACCGCGAAGCCTGAGACAACATGGAGCCCCAAGCTCCGCAAGCTGCTCGCCGCGCTGGAGGGTAACTGGCAGGCGGAGATGAGTGGCTACCATACCTACAGAACTCTCTCGGAACGGGACCATGATCCTATCCGCAAGCAGACGCTGATGCACATGGCGGAGGCGGAGGCACAGCACGCCGCCCTGTGGCAGAAACGCATTCTTGAACTGGGCGGCAAGCAGCCGCACTATCGGGGAAAATCCACGGGCGACGCCGACAGTCTCGTCAATCGGATGGGCGGGCAGCGCATGGCCCTCAGGCGGCTCGAGATAGATGAGAGCCGCGCCATAGCACTGTACGGCCAGCAATTGAAGGATCTGGACGACGAGCCAAGCCTGGCTGCTCTGCGCCAGGTTATCGAAGAAGAGCGTGAGCACTACCAGGAACTGAGCAGCCTGATCCGCCAGAGGTATCCGCGCAAGGCGGTCCCAGAGGACTCCTCGAAGGCCCAGGCCCTGCTTGACGAATTGCTCGCCAGGCGTAATGGAGGCGGAACAGGAAGACAGACCGCGGGCTGGATCGGCGACGCCATCTACGGCGTCAACGACGGACTCGGGGCGATCTTCGGCATCGTTTCCGGCGTCTCTGGAGCGACCCAGGGCGCAAGCAAGTACGTGCTCATGGCAGGACTGGCCGGCATGATCGCCAGCGCGCTCTCGATGGGTTCGGGAGCTTATCTCGCCGCCAAGAGCGAGCGCGAGATCTACGCAGCCGAAGTGGCCCGCGAGCGTGACGCCATCGAGATGAACGGCCCTGAGGCTCGTGAGCTTCTCTCGCTGTACTACCAGGTCAAGGGACTGCCCGAGGACGACGCCGACCGAGTCGTCGAGCACATCGCACAGGACAAGGACCAGTTGCTGAGAGCTCTTGCGTCGGAGCGGCTCAAATCGAGCGAGGAAGCCCTGCGCGATCCGATGACCTCGGCTTTCTCGGGAGCGATTTCGACCGCAGTTGGCGCGTTTATTCCGATCATTCCTTTCTTCTTTCTCAACGGGTATCCAGCCATAATCGCGTCCGCGGTCATATCGCTCGTGGCGCATTTCGCAGTGGGAGCGGCAAAGTCGCTGATCACGATACGCTCCTGGTGGGCCAGCGGCACCGAGATGACACTGGTCGGCGCGGTGGAGGGTCTGGTCACGTACGTGATCGGCATCGGCTTGGGCAAAGTGGGCGCGTAGACTACGCCCGTCAATGCGAGTTTGAGTTAAGGCTGCGGCAGCACGAGTACTTCGACCCCCGAGGCTGCATCTCCTGAGTGGAAGACCGTTTCGGTAGCGGGCTTGAAGTCTGAAGGGCTGGCGTTCGGGATGTCCGTAAAGGTTTGCGGATTGCGGTCCACCAGCGGGAACCACGAGCTTTGCACCTGCACCATGATGCGGTGCCCTCTGCGGAAGGTGTGATCCAGGTCGGGCATGGTGAAATCCACTTCGGCCATCTTGCCGGGCGCGAATGCCTCGGGCTTCTCCCAGCTGTCGCGGAACTTTCCGCGCATCGGCTCACCGCGAAGAAGCTGCTGGTAACCTCCCATGCGCAGCGCAGGCGTATCGATCACCCGCTTGCCCGTCGTGCTGCCTGTGTCCGGGTCGGGATAGTCATTCGGATAGACATCGATCAGCTTCACCACGAAATCGGAATCTGTGCCCGCGGTCGCTACTTTCAGCTTTGGAGAGATCGGACCGGCAATCGTGACGTCTTCGGTCAACGGCTCGGTCTGGTAGACGAGCACATCGGTCCGCGTCGCGGCGAATCGCTGGTCATCGACCATGTAGCGTTGTGGCACGGTGTCGGTTACATATCCGACGAAAGGTACGGGATGCGCTGGATCGCTGACATAGGAATCTGAGCCTTCGCCCGCCGCCGGTGGATCGAGCGACAGTTTGCCGCCGGAGTGAAAGTACAGCATGCGTGGTTTGGCCTGCGCTGGCGGCCACGAATCATACTTGCGCCACACATTCGTGCCGGTTTCGAATACGTAGGCTTCCGGCATCTGCGCGCCTTTGTCCTTGAGGTAGTACTCGAAGAACGGGAACTGGATATTCTTGCGGAAGTATTCAGCGGTCTTCGAGTTGAAGTGCACGTCTCCGAGATGGTCGCCGTCATTGCGGGCCCACCCTCCGTGCACCCAGGGTCCTTCGACGATGGTATTTACGGTGCCGGGATTGTTCTTCTCGATGGCGTAGTAGGTGCGCATCGGCCCGCTGAGGTCTTCGGCGTCGAACCATCCGCCGACCGTCAGCACGGCGCAGTGGATGTTCTTCATGTGCTGCGAAAGGTCGCGCGCTTTCCAGTAGTCGTCGTAGGTGGTGTGGTACATCTGGTCGTTGAAAAGCGGATTGGTGCCCTTCAGGTAGTTCTTGTCCAGGTTCGAAGTGGGACTGGCCTTCAGGTAAAACTCGTAACCGTTGGGAGTGCCGAAATCGAATGGAACGGACCGTACAGGAAGCGTCGGATTTTCCTGCGGCTTGAAGTAGACATAGAAGCCGAAGTTCGCATCCAGCATGAACGCTCCGCCGTGGTAGGCGTCGTCTCCCATAAACAGGTTCGTCATGGGCGCCTGTGGAGAAGCCGCCTTGAGCGCGGGGTGGGAATCAATAATGCTGGCTGACGTATAGAAGCCCGGGTATGAAATCCCCCATATTCCCACGCGGCCGTTGTTGTTGGGCACGTGCTTGAGCAGATACTCGATGGTGTCGTATGTGTCGGAACTGTCGTCCACGTCTTTCGACGACTTCTTTTCGTCGATGTGCGGCCGCATCTCGACAAAAGTGCCCTCAGACATGTAGCGTCCGCGCACATCCTGGTAGACAAAGATATAGGCCGCCTTCTCGAATTCGTCAGAGGGACCGAGGCGCTTCGGATACTGATCTACTCCATATGGGCCCACGCTGTAAGGGGTGCGGTCCATCAGGAAGGGATACGCCTGCGACACATCCTTTGGAACATACACGGCGGTGAAGAGGTGTACGCCGTCACGCATGGGAATGCGATACTCGTACTTTGTGTAGTGTGTTTTGACGTAGTCTTCTTCGGGAGTGACGGGCTTTTCCTGCGCGGCTGCTGAAGTTGCTAACAGAGCAGCGGCGAGAACAAAACAAACCAGGCGTGCAGTCTTCATCAAGTGCGTTGGCCTCTATGTTCAGATCGGTGGTAACGGATCGAGAGATGCTCAATCGATGTCATCATAACCCACACGATTATCCGGGATGAGGCGAGGCGCGATTGCAGACGCACAGGCGGCTGATCCCGTGAAACAAACCCTGGCGAGCAAGGACAGCGTCGTCAGTCTGGCCACCGCCGAACTTACTAGGCATAGGGGAAATCTTATGCCTGCGATCTCTTTTGTATCTTCCCCCGATGGGTTCGCGAAGTTACTCAGCCTGTTTCGAGAACTGGCAAGATATTCTCCTGGTGACATTTTTATACGAAAGATTTGCTTCTTTCACAGATTGCGCATCCCACTTACACGCTCACCCAGAGGGCGTTGATTGCGAGGACCGTACGGACATTCATTGAATGTCCGGGCTGAACGACTTACGAGAGAGTGTAAGATGCCTGAACGTGTCATCGAAAATCATCTGGGTCTCGTGCGGGTAATCGCGAGACAAATAGGTAAGCGGATCGGAACACGCATAGAGATTGAGGATCTCGAGCAGGAAGGAATGCTCGGGTTGATGGACGCGGCGGCCAAATACAATGAAAGCCTGGGCGTACCATTCAGTGCCTATGCCGCGCAACGCATTAGAGGCGCGATTATTGATTCCATCAGGAATATCTCACAGCTAAGCCGAAAAAATATGGCTCTCTCCCGGAGAGTTCAAGAAGCGCAGACTTGTTTACGCCTTGGTCTTCAACGAGAACCGGAACCATCGGAAATCGTGGCGGTGCTCGATATCAGTCTCGAAGCATATGAGAAATTTCGGCGAGAGGTATTTGAGAGCAGTGCCTCTTCACTCAGCGACCTGGTTCCCGATGGGGATGGGCTAACGCTGGAAGATGTCCTCGCCGGCAACGGCGAAGATGCATACCGCGCGGTGTTTGCAGCCGAGGAAGTGCGCTGCGCGCTCCACCATTTGACCAGACGCGAACGCTCGGTTGTGGTGATGCTCTACCGCGATGAGCTGACGCCTCAGGAAATTGCCACCCACCTGGGTTGTGGGCCGAGTCGTATCTCTCAGATGCGCTCAAAGATCACCAGAAAGTTGCGCCTTCGCTGACTCGCGGCGATAGACGGCTGAGCGCCGCATGAAGGCGCCGCTGTCGGTCGCGCAGGCGCGAGGGACTACATAATGAAGAACGGCTCTGCGAGCGAACCGATCATTTATCCACGCGGATAGCCCGCAAAGACTCTTATTTTTGTAATCCGGCGTAATAGTCTTGCAGAACGAAGAAGGCCTTCTTCTTCACCCCCTGGTCGGAAACGAAGCCTTTCCGATTGTATCCATCCTGGATACCGGGCAACAGCCGCGTGGGCGAGCGAAAGTCCATCAGCACCCACGGAGTTATGCCCCGCAGGAACGGCATATCGCGAAACATAATGAACTGATCTTTGAGTAGTTCCGCCTGATATTCCTCGGTGAAGCGCTGATCTACCGGGCCGTGCAGGCCGGCTTTGGCTCCGCCGCCAAATTCGCTGAGGATCACCGGCTTGTGCATCGGGTCCTCCCACTTGTATGAAGGCGCATCTTCGGGCTTTCCCGTGTACCAGCCGATGTATTCGTTGTACCCGAGCACATCGAGGTCGGCTCCCAGCGGATCGTTGAGGACTGCGGTTTTGCCGTGTATGGGCGAGAGCATCGCCGAGGTAATCAGCCGCGTGGGGTCCTGCTGCCTCGCCTCGGCAGCAAGTTTGCCGATGAATGCGGTCCGGGCGTCGCTGACCGGCGTCTCGTTGGACATCGACCAGAGGATTACCGACGCCTTGTTGCGATCGCGCCGTATCATCTCGTCAAGCTGCTGCTTCGCAACGTCATATGTGTGCTGATTCGTCCAGTCGATGGACCAGTACACGGGGATTTCCGACCAGACAAGGAGGCCTAGCTTATCCGCGAGGCGCGTCATTTGCTCATCGTGCGGATAGTGCGCCAGCCGGACAAAATTGCAGTGCAGCTCCTTTGCCCAGCCCAACAGCGTGCTCGCGTCTTGCTCTGACCAGGCGCGGCCGGAACGATAGGGGGCCTCGGCATGAATGTTCACTCCGCGCAGAAAGATCGACTTGCCATTGAGCAGAATCTCGTCTCCCTGCACCTCAATGGCGCGGAAACCGACATCATCGGTCAGGTGATCGTTACCGGCTGTGAACTCGACTTTGTAAAGGCGGGGATTCTCCGGGGACCAGCGTTCCAGGCCCTCGGGGCGAACGGAGAACTTCGCACGGCTATCATCGCCAACGGCAGCGGTCTGATCCACGTGCAGGGCGGGTATCCGAACCGTCGCCTTCATGCCAGCGGTTGCTCCGGTCAGGTGGACATCGCCCTCGATGTCGCCAGTCTTCGTTAGGTGAAGAGACTCGTCGTCGATGAACGTCTCAGGCACTTCGACGATCGATACCTCACGCGTCAGGCCGCCATAGTTCCACCAGTCGCTCTTGATGGTCGGCACCCGATCGAGAGCGCGGACATTTTCGACAGCGATTACGGTGGAATTGCTGCCGTCTTTCACGGCGCTGGTGATATCGCAATCGAATGGCGTGAATCCGCCTTCGTGATCGCACACGTGCACATCGTTCACGAAGACGTGCGCAGCGTAGTTGGCGGCGCCGATGTGCAGGAACACTCGAGTGTGGGCCTTCGAGTGGAAGTCGAACTCGCGCTCGTACCAAAGCAGTCCTTCGTAGTAGAGCAGCTCGGGCTTCTGCGTATTCCAGTCACCGGGAACCTTGATGGTCGGGGACTTCGCGAAATCGTATTCGGCAAGCGGCGCACCGGGAGTGTAATGCAGGTCGCGGGCATAGCCGCGCGGGCTGGGCGTGTCGCTGTTGGAGGTACTCGATCCCCAGCCGGCGTGGTAGGGATCGATGATGTAGTGCCAGTCGCCATTCAAACTCATCGACGGCCGATGATCCACGTCCACGAGAAGCAGGGGTGGAAGAGGCGTTGGCGGCTGTTGTGCGATAGCGGTGAGAGCAGAAAAGGCGAGCGCGAGGAGGATGGCAGCACGGCGCATGTTGACCATACTAAACCTTCAGTTTTGGGGCTCGGTCACTATTTCGGCGGGTCCATCGAGGCGCGGAAGCGGTTGGCGCGTGCGAACTCGTCGCGCAGTTCCGGAGTTCTGAGATTCTCGCGCAGGTGGGCCAGCCGCTGTTCAAGAGCCAGGAGGGATGCAGCGACGGCTTCGGTGTTGGTATGCGCGATATCGCGCCACATCGAGAAGGGACTCGCACCGAGGCGCGTCATCTCGCGAAGAGCGCGACCACCGATCGGCAGCACCTCGTCCTTGACCGGAAACTCATCTTCAAGCAGTGCGCTCAGCGCGGTCGAAAGATACTGTGGCAGATGGCTCACCCACGCGCACAGAACATCGTGGCGCTCCGGGTCGAGATCGAGCACGCGGCAGCCGAATTTCTCCGTCCAGCCGCGCCATTCATCGGCAATTGCCCGCGATGACGGATGCATGGCGCGAGACTCTGCTGTTTCAGTAAACAACCACGCCGCGCCGTTGAAGAGTTCACCGTCCGCATTTGCCGCGCCGCTCACTTCCTTCCCGGCCATGGGATGCCCGGCGAGAAATCCTGCCGTGTGCACCAGGTTGTAGCTGCCCCGCGCGTGCTCGCAGATAGCACCTTTCACACTGCCTACATCGGTAACAAGCTGCCCCGACTGCAGTACGGACCGCAGCCGGTCGAGCCAGTCGAGGATGGTGAAAACCGGGCCGCTGAGCAGGATGAGCTGGCTCGCGCGCGCCGTGCTGATCGGATCCGACGCGGTGGAATCGATTGCGCCTATGGATTGAGCGGCCGCAATCTCAGACGGAGACGGGTCCCACCCGATGATGCTGCCTGCGTACCCATGTGAGCGCAGCGCCAGCCCAACCGAGGCTCCGATCAGCCCCGTACCAAGGATGGCGATGCGCTCAATCGGCATGCGGGTTAGACAGCCACGCCTACCGGCTGGGCAATGCTGCGGCCGACTGCCGGAGCGATAATGCGCAGCTCGTCCATGAGCTTCGCAAACTGGTCCGGAAAGAGCGACTGGGCGCCATCGGAAACGGCCTTATCGGGGTTGGGGTGCACCTCGATCAGGAGCCCGTCGCCACCCGCCGCGACCGTTGCCCGCGCCATCTGCGAAACCATATCGCGTCGGCCGGTGCCGTGCGAGGGGTCGCCGACGATCGGCAGGTGCGAGAGCTTCTTGATCACTGGAATGGCTGAGATGTCCATTGTATTGCGGGTGTAGGTTTCGAAAGTGCGGATGCCGCGCTCGCACAGAATCACGTCGTAGTTGCCACCGGACAGGATGTACTCGGCGGAGAGGAGCAGCTCTTCGAGCGTCGCAGCGATGCCACGCTTGAGCAGCACCGGCTTGCGCACCAGACCGAGTTCGCGCAGCAGGTTGAAGTTCTGCATATTGCGCGCGCCTACCTGGAAGCAATCGATGTAGGGCAGCATCACCTCGATCTGGGAAATCTCCATGACTTCGCTGATAATGAGCAGACCAGTTGCGTCACCGACTTCGCGCAGCAGCTTAAGGCCGGCGAGCCCCATGCCCTGAAAGGAGTACGGCGAACTTCGCGGCTTGAATGCGCCTCCGCGCAGAAACTTCGCGCCGGCTGCCTTGACCTGCGCGGCAACGGTGAATATCTGGTCGCGGCTCTCGATGGAACAGGGGCCGGCCATGACGATGACTTCGTCCCCGCCAACGGCGACGCCGTTCGGAAACTGGACGATGGTGCCTTCCGGCCGGAAGCCGCGGCCTGCAAGCTTGTAGGGCGATGAGATACGAACTACCTCGGCGACGCCGGCCAGCAATTCGAAATCCTTGTGATCGAACTGCCCGGGAGTGCCTACACCGGCCAGTATGGTTTGCACAGCTCCGGTAGTTCGGTGAACATTGAATCCGATTTCGACCATCCGCTCGACAACAGTCTGTATCTGGTCATCGGTGGCTCTTTCCTGCATTGCAACTATCATGGTTACTTTCCTGTCCTGCGCGGCTCGAGCGCGCCTGGTTACTCTCCGCTCCTGGTGGTGGCCGAACTGCCCTTGGACGACGCCAATTCTTCGCGCTGCAACGCACGCATCACGTCGATGATGCGTTCGTAAATGTGCGTCAACTCGATATCCGGAAGAGGTCCGCGATTCGCCGCCCGCACGTTTTCGAAGATCACCCGCTCACGATTCGGCTCATAGATAGGCATCGAAGTATTTCGCTTGAGCTTGCCTATCGCCTGCGCGGCCTCTGCGCGTTCGCTGATCAGCGCGACGATTTGCCGGTCCAGCTCGTCGATTTTCCGTCGCCAGTCTTCGATTTCCATGCAATCCCCTATATCCGGCGCGCCTTCAGGGCACGTCCTCGTTTGAGTTCCGTAGCAAACGATGAAATTAATGGGCCTGCAGAACCGGTGTTCGCAGACCCTTGATAAATCGCGCGATGGAGCTGGGCGCTTCTTCGGGCGCTCCTCGCTCAACATCCTCTTCAACTATGCGCACCAACGCGCTACCGATCACCGCCGCATCTGCGAACTCGCCGACTGCGGCAAAGTGCTCGGCGTTGGAGATGCCAAATCCCACCGCTATTGGCAGATCAGTGAAACAGCGCAGGCGCGAGACCAGACCCTTCGCATCGCTTGCAAGCGATTGCTGTGTGCCGGTGATGCCGGTTCGCGATATCGCATACACGAATCCCCGTGAGACGGCTGCGATGCGCTCCAGGCGCTCGTCTGGGCTTGTCGGGGCGGCAAGGAATATTGGCAGGAGATGATGGCGTTCAAGGTGGGAGAGATAATCGGTGGCTTCCTCGACAATCATGTCAGTCACGAGCACGCCGTCCACACCGGCATGTTCCGCGGCCTCGCAAAAGCGCTCGAGGCCGAAGCGAAGAATGGGATTGTAGTAGGAAAAAATCACCAAGCCGGCTTCTGGCCGGGCCCGGCGCAAATCGGCGGCTATCGCGAGCACGTCGCCGAGTGTCGTTCCATGCGTCGTGCCATCGTGTTTCAGGGCCCGTTCACTGGCTCGCTGGATCACCGGGCCATCCGCAAGCGGGTCGCTGAACGGCACGCCGAGCTCGATCACGTCGGCGCCGGCGTCGATGGCCGCGAGGGCGATGTCGCGCGTGGTTGGCAAGTCGGGATCGCCGGCGGTGAGATAGGCGACGAGGCCTGGCTTGCCAGCAAAGCGGATCGGCATGAGAACTTACGCTCCCTTCAGGCTAAGTTCGCGGGAAAGAATTCCCATATCTTTGTCGCCGCGTCCTGAGAGGTTGACTACAAGTATGTCATGTGAACCCATCGCCGGCGCAATTCTTAGGCATTCGGCCACGGCATGGGCGCTTTCAAGGGCGGGCAGGATGCCCTCTGTTCGTGCAAGCCGGACGGTAGCGTCGAGCGTCGCCTGATCCGTCGCAGAAACATATTCGGCGCGTCCGGAATCGTGCAACGCCGCATGTTCAGGACCGACGGACGCGTAGTCGAGGCCGGCAGATACTGAATGCGTCAGCGCGACCTGTCCGTTTTCGTCCTGCAACAGATACGAATAGGTGCCCTGCAGAACGCCGGGCGATCCGCCATGAAAGCGCGCGGCATGCTCGCCAAGCTTCTCGCTGCGGCCGCCAGCTTCAACGCCGATCAGGCGGACCTGGGCGTCGGGGATGAATTCATAGAATGCTCCAATGGCATTCGATCCGCCGCCGACGCAGGCGATTACGGCGCTGGGCAGACGGCCTTCCTTGTGCATTATCTGTTCGCGCGCTTCCCTGCCGATCACGCGATGAAAGTCGCGCACCATGGTCGGATAAGGATGCGCTCCGAGGACGCTGCCCAGGAGATAGTGAGTCGTGCGCACGTTGGTGACCCAATCACGCATCGCTTCATTGATCGCGTCCTTGAGGGTGCGCGAGCCGGAGTTGACGCCGCGGACTTCAGCGCCGAGCAGCCGCATGCGATAGACGTTCAGCTCCTGCCGCCGCATGTCTTCCTCACCCATGTAGACGACGCATTCCATGCCCAGCAGCGCACAGACGGTTGCGGTCGCTACTCCGTGCTGGCCTGCGCCGGTTTCGGCGATGATCCGCCGCTTGCCCATGCGCTCGGCCAGCAATCCCTGACCGATGCAGTTGTTGATCTTGTGCGCACCGGTGTGCAGCAGGTCCTCGCGCTTGAGGTAGATCTTCGCTCCGCCCAACTCTTTGGTGAGCCGCGCGGCGAAATAGAGCGGCGTCGGACGGCCGGCGTAATCGCGCAGCAACGAATCGAGCCGGGACTGAAAGGCAGGATCGGTTTTGGCTTCGGCGTAAGCGTGATCGAGCTCGTCGAGTGCGGCCACCAGCGTTTCGGGCACGTAACGTCCGCCGTAAGCGCCAAATCGTCCGGCCACCTGCGCAGGCGTTGTAGTTCGGGAGAGTGTCTCGGTAATACTCACAATGCTTCCTTTGGGAACAGCGTTGTTTCAATCACAAATGAAAAAGCCTCTGTCGCAAATGAAAAAGCCCCGATCTCTGCGATCGCGGCTCCTGTGGAAGTTCGTCCTGAAAGTTCTTACTTTCTGTCCTTCAGATGTGCACGAGACTGTCCGCCAGAGCCGCTATTGAGCGCCAATAGCGGTACGTAAAGCCGAAAAACTGGCGAGGCGCGTACGTCATCTTGATTTCCAAGATACATGGCAAGGATAGATACGGCAAAACATTTCTTTGGACGCCGGCCTCATCAAGCTTCAATTTCCACTGCCAGCTTTGCCCTGCCCGCCGCAATGCGCGCATTCTCTATGAAGGCCCGCATCTTCGCCGGATCTTTCTTTCCGGGCGATACTTCTACGCCGGTTGCGACGTCCACGCCCCAGGGTCGCAAGGTCTCTACAGCCTCCGCGACATTGTCCGGATTCAGCCCTCCGGCCACGATCAGCGGCAGGTGCGCCGATCTCGAGAACTTCCCCCGCGCCTGCTGCCAGTCGAATCGCTGACCGGTCCCGCCGAGCAGAGTCGCGGTTCGGGAGTCGACCAGCACCGCGTCGATCGCATCGTCCTGCTGCGCATCGTGAAGGCGTGCTGCGAGGTCTGCGCCATAGTGAATCACGCGGACGATTCCGAGCTTGATTGGAAATCGCTCGCGCAGCCTCCGCGCCAAAGCCGCATCCAGTGATGCGTGCAGCTGCACGCCGGTCAGGCCGCACTCCTTGATTGTGGCTGCGATCTCTTCGATTCCGGCGTCGACAAAGACACCATACTTCGCGACAGCTTCGGGCAAATGTGGGGTAATCCCGCGTACCTGCTCCGCAGTTACCCGTCGCATGCTTTCAGCGAAGACAAAGCCCACCGCGTCGGCACCCGCCACAGCTGCATGCTGCGCGTCCTCGAGATTGGTGTTGGCGCAGATCTTTATCCACATGGGTTACACCCGCTCCATCGCAGGCGAAAGCAATGCCCGCAGAGCCACGCCGGGGTCGGCATGGCGCATGAGCGATTCGCCAACCAGGAATGCATCGAATCTGGCGGCGCGGAGGCGTTCAATGTCTTCGCTGGTGTGAATTCCGCTCTCGGCCACACGGACCGCATCGGCGGGCAACCTGTCCACCAGCCTAAGCGATGTCTCGAGGCTTACTGCGAAGGTGGCGAGGTCGCGATTGTTGACTCCATAAGCATCGCAACCCAGGGTCCGCACACGTTCCAGTTCCTCGGCGGTATGTACCTCGCAAAGGACATCAAGTCCCAGACGATGCGCCTCCTCGGTGAATCTGCCAAGTTCAGCGTCTGAGAGGGCGGCAGCGATGAGCAGGATCGCATCCGCGCAATGGGCCCGCGCCTCGACGATCTGGTATTCGTCGACGATGAAATCTTTTCGGAGGCAAGGGAGTCCGGTTACCCAAGACGCTGTCTCAAGGTTGGCCAGGCTGCCCTGAAAAAAAGGCTCGTCGGTTAGCACCGACAATGCCGTGGCGCCAGCCCGCTCGAGGGTTTGCGCCAAGGTGGCGACGTCGAAGTCCTCGCGGATCAGGCCTTTCGAGGGCGACGCCTTCTTCAGTTCGGCAATGATAGCCGGACCGCGCTGCGGGTGAGCGCGGAGTGCACGCGCAAATCCGCGTGGAGCATGCTCGGATGCCCTTCGTTCGAGGTCGCCAAGGCGCACCTGACCCTTTCGGTCGGATACGCTCTCCCGGGTCGTCTTAAGAATGCGTTCCAGGTGCAAAGTCTGCTCCTGAAACAAGTATAGCGACGCGCCAGTGAACGTGCGTCTAAGCTGCCATTGCCGCTTCGAAGCCGTCACATCCGCTGATGGGCGTGACCTTCAAGTGCAGCGAGGCGTGCCGCGGATGGCCGCAGTCGTCCACAAAATCCTCAGGCGCGCTCTTACTGGACCTGATATGGATGAGCTTCTGGTCGGAAGGCAGATGCGATTCACCGAAGTGTGAACAGAGACCACACTGTCCATCGTGGATAGAAGTCATTGGGGAATCCTCCGTGCGCAGTATATCCATTAGACGATCCACACATGACGAGGTTGTCATGAAAATTTAATCGGCGGTACAGGTTGAACTGCGACTTATCTTGTCGTATATTGAACTCGGACTGAAGAGGTCCTATATCGAATTAAATCCTTGATCCCCGCGCTGGACTCTTGGCGGAGAAGCGCGGGGATAAGGATGCCACGGCCGGATAGACGGTGGACTTTCCTCACTATAAGTCCCCAAAACCCAGGCTTACAACCTGCAAAGTGTGTAAGACGGTACCGCCTCCGGGCCCGCTTAATACGCTTTGCCAATTTTTCTGGAGACGACGGTGAGCAAGAATCACGGGAAAAAGAAACGGCGAACTCTCACGGGACGGCGTGCCTGGCTCGCCATGGGAACGATTGCTGCGTACGCCGCAACGGGCAGCACGAAGGCCACGCTACTTGTCGCACAGACCGACAAAGGCCCGCGCAACGGCCAGGCGCAGTTGCCGGTCCGGCGGTTCGACATTCCCGCCGGCCCGCTGGACGTAACGCTGGCCGAGTTTGCAAAGCTCTGCGGCGTGACCGTGAAATATTCCGTGCCCGAGGAAACCATCCCCGGCTTCAAATCTGCCGGCGTCTCCGGGTTGTATTCGCAGGAGCAGGCCCTTCGTCAGATCCTGACCGGAACCGGCCTGAGCTTCAACTACTCGGGGCAGGACGAGATCCTCATCGGTGTTCGCAGCGCCGAGTCGATCGAGGTGAAGTCGGGTGTTCCGGACAGCATCGCGCTGGCCAAGTTTCCTGCTCCGCTCCTCGACACACCGCAGTCCATCACGGCAATTCCGAGGCAGGTGCTCGATCAACAGGGCGCGACCACGCTGCGAGATGCGCTACGCAATGCTCCGGGCATCAGCCTCGCGGCGGGTGAAGGCGGTTCCCAGGGTGACAACCTCACTATCCGCGGATTCACGGCGCGCAATGATATTTTCCTCGACGGCATGCGCGATTTTGGCAGCTATTATCGCGATCCCTTCAATTATGAGCAGGTCGATGTGCTCGAAGGCCCGGCCGGCGTGGATTTTGGGCGCGGCTCGACCGGAGGGGTGGTCAACCAGGAGAGCAAGGTGCCCTTGTCAACGCCCTATGTCAGTGTCGATGGAAATCTCGGCACTGATTTCACCCGACGCTTCGCTGCCGATGTGAATGAACCTCTGCCCCGACTTGGGAACGGGACGGCGTTTCGATTGAACGTGGTTGGCAGCGCCACGAATGTCGCGCAACGCGACGTAACCGTGAACCGCCACTATGGTGTTGCGCCCACGATCACATTCGGAATGCAGTCTCCGAGCCGGCTCACAGCCAGCTACTTCCACTTCGGCGAAGACGACATCCCCGACTACGGTATCCCGTGGTACTTCAACAAGCCTGCTCAGGTGGCACGGCACAATTACTATGGCTTCTCGGACCTGAACTATTTGCGCGCCGACGTGAACATCGGCACGGTCAAGGCGGAGCACGATCTCGGTGCACACGGGATCCTGCGCAATGTTACGCGCTACGCGAACTACGTGCGCAGCGCCCGGATTACCGAGCCGCAGCTGAACACTGCTACAAGCGGCAGCATCACGCCGCAGACGCCGCTCGATCAGATCCTGGTCAACCGTAACCAGATCGCAACCGACAGCACCGAGACCTTTATGTGGGATCAGGCTGACGCCAGCCTGACCGGCCAGATCTTCGGCATGCGTCATACAGGTGTGGTGGGAGTCGAAGGCGGACGCGAAACCTCTTCTCCTGTACGGCCGGCCTTTTACGCTCCTCAGATCGTGAACGGCAAGGTGGCCAGCATTAATACTGTCCCGGCGACCAGCCTGCTCGATCCCAACGAGAGCCAGCCGTTCAGCGGAACTCCTCTGCCCAGCTCTAACGTGCACACCAGCGCGCTCAGTGTAGGCGTTTACCTGCTCGATGACATTCAACTCAGCACCAAATGGGAGCTTACCGGCGGAGTCCGCTGGGATCGCTTTGATACGAGCTACAACGCCGTGAACTGGACCTATCCCGCACCCGGCCAGACGGTGGTCACGCCTTCGCAGTTCGAGCGCGTCGATGAGAAGCCGACGTGGCGCGGCGCTCTCGTCTACAAGCCGAAGGCCAACGGCAGCGTGTACTTCGCTTACGGCACATCATTCAATCCGTCGGCCGAAACCCTGGCGCTGAGCCAGGGAACCGCGAATCTTCCTCCGGAAGAGAACCAGAACTACGAGACAGGAAGCAAATGGGACCTGAGGGGCGGGCGGCTGACGATGCGTGGCGCCTTCTTCCGGACGGATAAAGAGAATGCGCGCGAGACCTCGCCGACCAACTCCGCCCTTGTTGTACTGTCCGGCAACCAGCGTGTCACCGGTGCAGAGTTTGCGATGCAGGGTAACCTTACCGACCGGTGGGAGCTACTCTCGAGCTATACCTTCATGCACAGCGAAGTGGTGAGCTCGCAGTTCTATCCGGCATCTGTCGGCTCTCAACTCGCGAATGTCCCTGACAATCTCTTCAACATCTGGAGCGAGTACCGCCTGCTGCGCGGATGGGAAGTTGGCGGCGGCGGAAACTTCGTCGACAGCCGGACGGCCAGTTCCACCGTCCCCAACGATCCCACGACCGGGCTGCCAAAGGAGGCCCCGAGCTACTGGGTTGCGAACGCCATGGCAAAGTACGAGATCTCGGATCGGCTGAGTGCGCAGGTGAACGTCTTCAACCTGCTCGATCGCAATTACATTGACCAGATTCACCCGGGCCACTTGGTGCCAGGCGCGGGAACTTCGGCGCTGTTTGGCCTGAAATACACATTTCGATAACTCAAAGGAAGAGAAAGAATGCTGCTGACAATTCCCGATGTGCTCACTCCTGAACAGGTTGCGGTTGTGCGCCAGAAGCTGGCGTCGGCCGAGTGGGTGGACGGGCGCGTTACCGCTGGGCACCAGTCGTTGATGGCCAAAAACAACTTGCAGATCCCCGAAGGACACCCCGTCGCTCAAGAAATCGGAGAAATGATCCTTGGAGCGCTGGGGCAGAATCTGCTTTTCATTTCCGCGGCGTTGCCGGCGAAAGTCTTCCCGCCGCTCTTCAACAGCTACAGTGGAGGCCAATCCTTCGGCACGCATGTGGATAACGCCATCCGCCACGTAAAAGGCACTTCGCATCGAGTGCGCAGCGATCTTTCTGCCACGCTCTTCTTCAGCCAGCCTGAGG
>Ga0206870_1115_pt1 | contig 19715 bp, 10 predicted proteins | sample Alteio_BWOrgCont_36_FD_152620 | JGI IMG/M metagenome (GOLD analysis project Ga0206870, IMG submission 152620) | Enriched cells from forest soil in Barre Woods Harvard Forest LTER site, Petersham, Massachusetts, United States -... | ecosystem: Environmental > Terrestrial > Soil > Temperate forest >... | reverse complement strand
GGCACCTCCAGCGGGAATTGAGCGCGAGGCCAGGGCCCAAGCCGATCTTCGACAAATGCGAAGAATCTCATGCTGCGGCCGGCGGACCGTAAACCCAGCCAGTCAATGCTCTGCGCATTCATGGCATTCATGGATTTATCGGACGTAGAAGTCAGTCGATCGTCAGCATGCACGGATTCGACCTGTTTCGTTTAAGTAAACGTATATAATTCAACTCTTCCGGCACACGGTCCATTTTCTGGAGACGATCAGGTGCGAACAAAGGCATTGCTATTTTTGTGTCTTGCGACAGTGTTGCTCCAACCGCTTACCTACAGTGCAGACCGCGCGAATTCCAGCTCTGATAGTGCGGACAGCACCCCCTCGACTACACCACCAATGGGCTGGAACAGCTGGGACTCCTACGGGACGACCGTCAACGAGCAACAGGTAAAGGCAAATGCGCAGTGGATGACGCAACACCTGAAGGCATATGGATGGCAGTACATCACCGTTGACATGGAGTGGTTCGTTACGGATCCAAAGCCCGAGGGCAATGCAAAAGACTCCCACTATCAAATTGATGCAGAGGGTCGCTACCAGCCAGCCGAGAACCGTTTCCCTTCCGCGAAAGATGGCGCGGGATTCAAGCCGCTAGCGGACTATGTGCACGAGCTCGGTTTGAAGTTCGGCATTCATATTCTGCAGGGAATTCCACGGCGCGCCGTGACGAACAACCTGCCAATCGCCGATTCCCCTTTTCGGGCTTCGGATGCTGCCAATACCAGCGGCACGTGCAAATGGAACTACGACTATTACGATTTGCAACACAATGCGGCGGGCCAAGCGTACTACGACTCAATTGCAAAGATGTACGCGGCTTGGGGCGTCGACCTGATCAAGGTGGACTGCATCGCTTTCGGCCCGTACAAAGGCGACGAGATCCGCATGTTGAGTGCGGCGCTAAAGAAGACTGGCCGGCCTATTATCCTGAGTCTTTCGCCGGGGCCAACGCCAGTTGAGAAAGAAGCGGAGGTGGAGCGCTACGCTACGATGTGGCGCATCTCCAACGACATCTGGGACATCTGGCATAACAGCGAGTTCTATCCTCAGGGATTAAACGATCAGTTCGCACATGTGGCGGCCTGGGCATCGGCTCCGCGTAATGGGCACTATCCAGATGCGGATATGTTGCCTCTTGGATATCTCGGTCCGGCCCCAGGCTGGGGCGTGCCGCGCGAGACGCGCCTCACCCACGACGAGCAAAAGACGTTTCTTACGCTGTGGGGAATTTTTCGCTCACCGCTGATGATGGGTGGTGACCTTCCACACACCGATGCGTGGACGACGTCGCTGCTTACGAATAGGGAATTCCTCGCCGTCGATCAGCATGCGCGCGATCCGAAAGTCGCTGTGTCGTCGGACAAAGAAGTTGTATGGACCTCGATTCCTGAGGACGGCGCCGGCCATTATGTCGCGGTCTTCAACCGCTCAGAGCAACAGCAGACATTACGCTATACCTGGATTCAACTCGGTTTTCCTGAAGGTGCGTACCAAATTCGCGATCTATGGGAACACAAGGGTCTGGGGTCGGCAAAGGAGATTAGCGTGAGTTTGGCTCCGCACGCCAGCGTCCTCTATCGTGTGCAGCCTTAGCGGGCTGCGCGTATCGCAATAGAAATCTGACCTCATTTCGAACTACAGCGTCTTAACGAAACAAAAACTTATGCCGATTTCCGTGACACGAAGAAGCTTTATCAGGACTCTGAGTGCTCTCATGAGCAGTCTTCCGCTTTCTCTCAGGGCCAGCGCCGCGAGTCTCGCTGGCAAGGTTCCGATCGCTACCCCCGAATTGCAAGACATGGCGCTGTGGTATCGCGAGCCGGCAGAGCAATGGACGGACGCGCTGCCCGTCGGCAATGGCCGGCTGGGCGCGATGATCTTCGGCGGTGTAGCGTCGGAGCGGATTTCGCTCAACGAAGACACTCTTTGGTCCGGTTCACCACGCGCCTGGAACAATCCCGGCGCAAAAGATCATTTGAAGATCGTGCGCGAAATGGTGATCGAGAAACAGGATTATCACGGCGCAGATCAGGAGTGTCGCAAGATGCAGGGGCCATTCAATCAGGCCTATGAACCCCTCGGCGAACTGCAGATCGACTTTGAACATGGCGATGAATCGAAGGCATATCGGCGTTCTCTGGATCTGGACAGCGCAATCAGCACGGTGACCTACGCCGTGAAAGGAAGCCAATTCACACGCGAAACGTTTGCCTCGGTACCGGATCAAGTGATCGTGGTGCGGCTCTCAGCAGCCAGGTGTAAAGCCTTGAGCTGCTCTGTGCGGCTGAGAAGCCCGCTCCGCGCCAACGCAGAAGCCATCGGCGATAGCATCGTCCTCTCGGGCAAAGCACCTAATAACTCCGTACCGAATTATCTCCACAGCGACAATCCGATCACCTATAGCGATGATTCCGGCAAAGGCATGTTCTTTGCAGTTGTGCTGACCGCGAAGACCGCGCAAGGAAAAGTCGAGGCTCGTCCGGATGGATCTATCAGGATTGCTGGTGCAAGCGAAGTGATTCTTATGATTGGCGCCGCGACCGGTTATAGGAAGTACAACGAAATGCCGGCTACGCCGCTGGACATGGTGATCGCTGCGGCGCGAAAGCCCGTCGACGCGGCCTCAGGCACGTCCTACAACCAGTTAAAGGAGCGACATCTCGACGACCATCGCAAGCTCTTTCGCCGTGTCTATCTTGACCTTGGCGGCCAGGAAGCGGCGCGCCAGCCTACGGACGAGCGCGTCAATGGCTTCGAGCAGAAGCCTGATATGGCGCTGCTTGCGCTCTACTTCCACTTTGGACGCTACCTTTTGCTGACGAGTTCGCGGCCAGGAACGCAGCCCGCAAATCTGCAAGGTATTTGGAACGCGAACATCAGACCGCCGTGGAGTTCGAATTGGACTTCAAACATCAACGTGCAAATGAATTACTGGCCTGTTGAGACCTGCAACCTCTCCGAGTGTCATCAGCCGCTTATCGAGATGGTTCGCGATCTCAGTGTGAACGGCCGTCAGACGGCGGAGGTTAACTATGGCGTATCGGGTTGGTGTTCGCATCACAACATCGACCTGTGGCGGCAATCTGCGCCTGTAGGAGAAGGGCTCCAGTTCGCCGATCCAACATGGGCGAATTTTGCGATGAGCGGACCATGGCTGTGCCAGCATCTATGGGAGCATTACCTGTTCACCGGTGACAAAGATTATCTAGCGACAACGGCATACCCCGTGATCAAGGGCGGGGCGGAATTTTGTGTAAACTGGCTCACGAATGATGGAAAAGGTGGGCTTACGACATGTCCTTCGGTCTCAACCGAGAATACCTTTGTCGCGCCGGACGGCAAAAGTGCGCAGGTAAGCGCGGGCGGCACGATGGATATCGCGCTGCTACGCGAGATTTTCGATAACTGCCAACAGGCGAGCGTGATTCTTGGCACTGACAAGGATTTTGCGGCGCATTTGGCTGGTGTACGCCGACGGCTTCCGCAGTACCAGATTGGAAAGTATGGACAGCTGCAGGAGTGGTCTGTCGACTTCGATGAAAATCAGCCCGGGCAGCGCCACATGTCTCACTTGTATCCCGTCTATCCCGGCGGCGAGATTACGCCGCATTCGATGCCACGGCTTGCCGCCGCGGCACGCAAGTCGCTGGAGCGACGTCTTGCAAACGGCGGCGCATATACGGGATGGAGCCGTGCATGGGCAATAGGACTCTGGGCGCGGCTTGGGGACGGCGATCACGCACTGGATTCGTTGAAGATGCTGATGGTGAATAGCACCGGCATCAATCTCTTCGATCAACACCCATTCGGCGAGTCGATGACGAAGGCAATGCAACGCAGCTCTGGTGCAAAATCGCCCGGTTCCAACAAAGAGGAACGCCCGTCTGCGATCTTTCAGATCGACGGCAACTTCGGCGCGACCGCCGCAATCGCGGAGATGCTGTTGCAGAGCCACGGCGGAGAGATCGCCCTGCTCCCTGCATGGCCCGCCGAATGGAAGACCGGCTCTGTGCGTGGTCTGCGCGCGCGAGGTGGGCTCGAAGTGGACATCACCTCGAGGGCGGGCGAGAAAGTCCTGGCAACAGTGCGCGCCTCCAGACGAGGCGAGCACAGTTTCCGGCCTCCGGCGGGGTTTCAATTCGTCAATATTGCTGGGGCGGTGTCAGGGCCGGATAGCACGATCAAGGTGAGCGTCGAGCAAGGCACTACCTATCATCTTCAATGCGGCCCTCACTACGCCGGCACTGAAGTAGGCAAGTAGCCATTGCCTGATGCTCGCGAGTCGACCGTGATCATGATTTCGTGAACGCGCCCAGATTGGTGATCCAGGTGCGCAGCAACTCTGGAACTTCTCCTAACGAAGCAATCCTGCTTATGGCCGATTCCATAGGGAACCGTCTCTGGTTGAGCCAAACATGACCATCGCGCGATCAAGAACATTGAAAACTGCGATTAGCGAGGCGAACTCCGCTGGCGACAATACACAAGGCTCTCGCAGGCGTTTGGCGGAAACCGGGATTTCGTGATCGCGTTCCGATCCGCCCATTCATATCGGAATTGCGTGGTTAAAGACAGCGGTACTCGTTCAAAGAGTAATCAGAGCGAAGGAATGGGGGATCAACGCGACAGTCACCGCTAATTGATCCTGAAATTATCATCGATTCGTTTTCGAGATGTTCTCTCTCCAACACGATCTCTTCTGTGACGGATCCAACTGTAAACAACTTGTTGCGGGTAGCGATGCCTTGGACCTTTGACGCGATCGACAGTTTGCGTACTTATCTCTTGCGCGCGGCAGGCGATGCAGCTTTAGAAGGCCGTCGATATTTGCGCTGCGTGTGCTTTCTCATGCTCGATTCCCGTATCGCCAGTGAGGGTTCGAGAATGATGCTCTTTGGCTGCGGACGGACCTTGGATTCAAGTATTCCAAGGAGAATCTCGGCAGTCCGTTGTCCGATTGCGTGACTATTCTGGTCCACGCTGGAGAGAGGAACACGCAGAACCGAATCGTAGTGAAGATTCCCGCATCCGATCACCGCGATGTCGTCAGGAATTCGAAGGCCTGCCTCGAGAATTGCTGCGAGTGCCCCAATGGCAAGCGGGTCGTTGTAAACGAAAACGCCATCCGGGACTGGCCGCTGCTTAAGCAGAAGTCGCATGGCTTCTGCGCCCATTCTTTCGCTGTTTACGTCGACCGTCGATCGGGTCACCACCAGCGACTCCGAGTAGGGAAGGCCTTTCGACTGAAGTGCGTGCTTATACCCTTCGAACCGCCCAGTGCCAGTGCTATTGTTCCTGCCGCGAATGTGGGCTATCGTTCTGCATCCCTGGTCTATTAAATGTTCGGTTGCAATACGGCCGGCTTTCTCATCGTTAATTCCAACAAAATTTGCAGAAAGCCCGGGCAATTCGCGATCGATCAGGACATAAGGCAACCCATGGCGCTCCAGGCGAAGAAAGGGTTGGATGTCGGTGCCCGATGACGCGATCACCAGCGCATCGAGGCGCCTGCCTGTGAGGTGCTGAATTTCCCTCGCTTCAAGCTCCGGATCTTCCTCTGACGAAGAAATGATCGTCGAATAGCCCTGCTTTCCAATGGCCGCTGAGAGTGCCTTCGCCAGTTCGGCAAAAAATGGATGGATCAGACTGGGGACCACCAGGCCGACAAGGTAACTACGCCCGGTAACAAGGCTTCGGGCCGTGATGTTGGGCTGATAATCAAGCTCTTTTACGCGTTTAAGCACGCGTTCGCGGGTCTCCTCCGCGATATCAGGATGGTTTCGCAGAACCTTGGAGATGGTTACGACCGAAAGTCCCAAATCTCCCGCTATGTCTTTCAAGCGGACAGCCATGTTGGGACTATACAGGCGATTTCTTCGGAATGGAATATCACGAAATGGTTAAAGTAGCCGTTACAGTCACTTCGTAGACATGGTTTACTTTATCGTTCTCTATTCGCTATAGTGGCGGCACAGGCGTAAAGGCCAACTGGAAATTTCTTGCGGGGGCCAATGTCAGAACCCACACTTTCACCCCAAGCGGATAAGCCTCGCGCTTTCATGCATTACCGCAGACTGGGAAAGACGGATTTGGATCTCTCCGTCATAGGATTCGGTGCTTCACCACTTGGCGGTGTGTTTGGCCCGAGTGATGCCGAAGAGGGCACGCGGGCGGTGCAGCTCGCCATTAGCGAAGGGGTCAACTTTTTTGATGTCTCACCCTACTACGGGCTGACCTTGGCTGAAGAGCGGTTGGGGCAGGCGCTCATGGGCAGGCGAGAGAAGGTCATTCTGGCTACAAAGTGTGGCCGGTACGGACTCAATCAATTCGATTTCTCAGCGAAACGAGTCCGACTCAGCGTAGAGGAATCACTGAGACGTCTTCGCACCGATCACGTGGATCTGCTGCAAGCCCATGATGTGGAGTTCGGCAATGTGGAGGAGATCATCTCTGACACGATTCCCGCTATGCGGCGTTTGCAGGAGGAAGGCAAGACGCGCTACGCAGGGATAAGTGGCTACCCTCTTAAAGTTCTCATGCGCATTGCCCAACGAATCCCGGTCGACACCATTCTCAGCTATTGCCGCTACGACCTCCTAATCGATGACATGGACACCGTTTTGACGCCGTTCGCGGAGAGGCTTGGGATCGGGCTCATCAACGCGGCACCCCTCCACATGGGCATGCTTACTGAACGCGGAGCGCCTGGTTGGCATCCGGCTCCTTCGGAGGTACGGCTGGCGGTCAAAGAGGCTTTTGCTTTCTGCCAGAAAGAAAATGTCGATCTGTCGGAACTTGGGCTTCGTTTTTGCTTCGATTATCCGCGCGTGGCAAGCACTTTGGTTGGCATGTCAACGGCAGAAGAGGTTCGCCGAAACGTCCACGCCTTCAGCACTCCCGCAGATCCCGAATTGATAAACAAGGTAAAAGCCATACTGAAGCCGGCCGCAAACGTCGTATGGCCTTCGGGAAGACTGGAGAACCATGACTGATCATTTGTGGAGATATTCGCCGGAAGAATATTGCTGGATAAAGAAGAACGAAGCCTCCGTACTACGTTTGCACCCTGACGGAGAAATTACCGAAGGTTATGTCGACCCGATGATCGAGACGCTGAACGCGACTCGATCCTTAGCGGCAACGCCGTTTGAGACTTATCACTTCAAAGGATTGAATTCATGAAAGCGCTTGTCATGCGTGGTGCCGGGTCCGTTTACGTCGACGACGTGCCTCCCCCGGTTCAAAAAGCGGGGGAAGCACTCCTTCAAGTGCGCTATGTCGGGCTTTGTGGCACGGATCTGAGCTCGTACAGGGGACGGAACCCTCTCGTCTCTTATCCCCGGACCCCAGGCCATGAAATCGCAGCTACCATCGTGGAGATCGATAACGACGGTTCCGGTCTCCCAGTGGGAACTGCAGTCACGCTCTCGCCTTACACAAGCTGCGGAAAGTGCGCGGCGTGCCGCAACCGGAGGAGCAACGCGTGCCAGTTTAATCAGACTCTCGGAGTGCAGAGGGATGGAGCCTTGGCGGAATACATTTCGGTTCCCGTGGAAAAGTTGTACCCTGCGCAGCTGGGTCTTCGCCAGCTTTGTCTGGTCGAACCACTTACGGTGGGGTGCCATGCGGTCGCGCGCGCCCGCGTTACAGATACAGACACGGTTGCCATCTTCGGCTGTGGTGGAGTGGGACTGGGCGCGGTTGCTGCTTCAGCATTTCGCGGAGGAAAGACCATTGCGATCGATGTGGATGACAGCAAGCTCGAAATCGCAAAAAAGGCAGGCGCTGCTCACACGATCAACTCTCAGAAGCAGGATCTCGGGTCGGCTCTGAGGGCGCTCACTGACGGTTTCGGTCCTCAAGTTGTGATTGAGGCGGTTGGTAGGGCCGAAACCTTTGTGGCAGCAGTTGAACTGGTCGCTTACACGGGCCGGGTGGTTTACATCGGTTACGCCAAAGAGCCTGTGACCTATGAGACGAAGCTCTTTGTCCAGAAAGAGCTCGACATCATGGGCGCGCGTAATGCACTTCCGGAGAACTTCCGCGAAGTAATCCAAATGCTCGAAGCTGGAACCTTCCCGGTCGATGACATGATCTCCGCCGTGGTGCCCATGCACGCGGCGCCGGAGCAGTTGCGCCAATGGGATCAGCGACCGGGTGAGATCACGAAGATATTGGTAAAGGTGTCTTAGAAGGCTTGCCGCGCCCGATCGGGGATAGCGCATATGTCGTTTAACGAGGTTCTTTGTGCAAAGTTCCACAGTCTCTTCCAGATCGCGCGTTCGGCTTGCGACAACAGCGGTTCCACCGGCACGTCTGAGGATTCTGCCCGAAGGCAGCACATTACCGTTCGTTCTCGTGGTAGTGCTCTTCTTCATCTGGGGTATGTCGAACAACCTGACCGACATACTTGTCCAGCAGTTTCGCAAAGGATTCAATCTGTCACAGTTGCAGGCGCAAATGGTGCAATCGGCCGTCTTCTTTGGCTATTTCTGCATGGCGTTGCCGGCGGCTTTGCTGATGCGGCGGTGGGGATATAAGGCAGGCATCATCGTCGGACTCTGCACGTTCGGTGTGGGTACATTGCTCTTCTGGCCAGCCGCCGTTATTGGACGGTACGGTCCATTTCTGCTGGCGTTGTATGTCGTCGGGTGCGGCTCGGCAATGCTGGAAACCGCCGCCAACCCCTTGGTTGCACAGATGGGATTCCCGGAAACCTCGGAACGTCGTCTCAATCTTGCCCAGGCGTTCAATCCGCCAGGCACGATCACCGGTGTGCTGGTGGGGACTTACTTCATCTTCTCCGGCGTGGAATTCGCCCCGCAGAAGGTCGCGCAGATGAAAGCAGCGGGAACATACGCCGGGTACCTGCATAGCGAGATTATGCGGGTCGTACCGACCTATGTTGGCCTGGGATCCGCCGTGCTGTTGTGGGCGCTGGTCATCGGCATCACCAGCTTTCCGGCAATTGCTGGCGGAGCTCCGGCACTCAAAGGGGAGAGTGTTGGAAGTTTTCGCGAACTCAAGGCCTACCCGCATCTCTGGCTCGCTGTCGTGGCCCAGTTTTTCTATGTGGGCGCGCAGGTGACGACGTGGTCGGCATTCATCCCCTACATGAAGCAGTACACGGCTGTCACCGAGCGCGAGGCAGGATGGTATCTCACTGGAAATCTCGTACTGCTGCTGATAGGCCGATTTGCGTCTACGTGGCTGATGCGCTGGATTCGTCCCGTCAGGATGATCGCAGCGTATGCCATCGTAAACAGCATGTTCATGACGTTTGCCATCGTGCATCCCGGCTTTGCCGGTGCTATGACCGTCATGACTACAAGCTTCTTCATGTCCATGATGTTTCCGACAATCTTCGCGCTAGGAGTCAAAGGCCTTGGTCGCAACACGAAAGTCGGAGGTGCCTTGATCGTAATGTCAGTAGCAGGCGGAGCCGTGCTTCCGCCCATACTGGGGGCGATTGCGCGCGCAAGCGGAAGCCTCGCATTCGGCTACATCGTAGTCGTCGGGGCCTATATCGCGATTCTTGGATACTGCCTTCTGCAGGGGCGCGACGTCAGCTTGAAGAGCATTGAGCGCGCCCCTGAAGTGCTCTAGCGAAGACTGGAAAATCACCTCCGAGCGGGGAAAGTTAAACCTCCAATAATTAACAGGACCGATCTTAGTCATCGATAACTGTAGCGTTGACAATTATTATGTCAGGTTGCTATGATCGCCATCCATCTGTGAAATCCATCCATTCAGGAACTTAGAGGAGCCGGGTAGTGCAACGACGGGATTTCTGCAAACTTCTGACGATCGCAGCTGCATCACGGGCCTTTCCTGCCTTTGGAGAGACCGCCCAGGGTACTCAATCAGGCTTGCCGAGCGGATTCAATCAGTACACGCAAGACTATGCACAGTTCTGCGCATTGCCGCCAGAGAACAGAGTGTTCTACGAGGTGAGCGACGGCAAAATCGTCGAGACGAAACTGAACGAGTCAACGTGGAAATCGACCGAGTGGGGCAAACCGCCTAAGCTTCCTATCTCAGGAGACTCCTGGGACGGTGTACCCATGGACTCGCCAATCCCGGATCTCTCGGGAGAAGGTCCATACAAGCCTACATGGGATTCGTTATTGCAATACGAAGCGCCAGAGTGGTACCAGGACGCAAAGTTCGGCATCTGGGCACACTGGAGCCCGCAGTGCGTGCCGGAAGACAGCGACTGGTACGCGCGCAGTATGTATTTGGAAGGGAAGCCGCAGTACAAGTATCACCTGGATCATTACGGACCGCAGTCGCGGTTCGGCTACAAAGACCTCTGCGCACAGTGGACGCTGCTGAACTGGGAGGCCGACGAATTGATCGCGCGCTACAAGAAGGCTGGCGCAAAGATCTTCGTTGCGCTCGCTAATCATCATGACGGCTTTGATGCCTGGGATTCGAAGCATCAGCCGTGGAACGCTGCCGCCCTTGGCCCGCATCGCGATGTCATCGGTACATGGGCAGCTGCGGCTCGCAAACAAGGACTGCGATTCGGCGTTACAGTGCATCAGGCCCGCAACTGGTGGTGGTTTCAGCCCTCTCATGGCGCAGGCAAATCAGGCCCGCTGGCCGGTGTTCCTTACGATGGGGATCTCACACAAGCCGAGGGCAAGGACCAGTGGTGGCAGGGGCTCGACCCACAGCGCCTCTATGGTGTGAAGCATCCGTTCGACGCGCTGCCCGACATCTCCTATGTCAAGAACTTCTATGACCGGACCCGCGACCTGGTCGATCAGCATAATCCCGATCTCCTTTATTTTGACAACTCCTTGCTGCCGCTGGGTTGGGGTGGAATGAATATCGGGGCGTACTTCTATAACAACAACCTGAAGACCCACGGCGGCAAGATGGAAGCTGTGCTGAACATCAAGGAGGTTCCCGACCATCTGGCGAAAAGCGTGGTCGCTGATTACGAGCGCGGCCTCACGAGCGGAATCATGGAGTATCCCTGGCAATCGGAAACCTGCATCGGCGACTGGCACTACAATCGTGCCCTCTACGATAAGCCCGGTGAATACGGCGGATATCTGCCGCCGCGTGATGTTATTCACTGGATGATCGATACCGTCAGCAAGAACGGCACCTTCATCCTCAATGTTCCGGGCAAGCCAGACGGCACCATCGACAGTAAGGAAATCGCCGTGCTCGACGGCGTGACCGCGTGGATGCAGGTGAATGGCGAGGCAGTCTATGAAACTCGTCCATGGAAGATCTACGGTGAAGGGCCCAATATGGTGAAGGCCGGATCTTTCCAGGGAAATAGCGTCAGCAAATTGGGGCCGAAGGATATCCGCTTCACACGCAATAAGGCAAACAATGTCGTCTACGCACTGGTGTTGGGTTGGCCAACGGAGCCAATCCTCGTGCAGTCTCTGGGGACTTCGTCTTCGACGCAGCCTGGCAAGGTAGTGCGCGTGGAGCTTCTGGGAAGCGGCACAAAGGTGAACTGGAAGCAACAGCCCGATGGCCTTCGGGTAGAACTTCCGAAGCAGTATCAACCGGATGTAGACTATGCCGCCGCGCTCAAAGTGACCATGGCGTGAAGGCCGGTGCCTGTCATAAGTCAAACTTGAATCGCCCGACTCGCCGAGTTTCAGTTGATCACTTCGTTCTAGACACATATCTTCGGGAACGATTGCAATGGGCAAAATGAATCGAAGGGAGTTTGTCTCAACCGTAGGGTCTGCTGCGCTAGGCGTGGCTATGCCTGCGATGGGTTGGGCTCAGCAATCTGAGCCGCCACTAGAGCATCGATTGCCAGCGAACGATATCGATTATCTGCGTTCCAGAACCTACATAGAAGAAGTTCCTGTTCATCAGTACCTTTGGGCCTCTCAAAGAGCGATTGAGGCTTTCAATGATTTAAAGTTTGGGCTCAGGATTCACTGGGGCATCTACTCCGTCTTTGGCCAAGCGCATGAATCCTGGCCCTTCCTCTCCATGTCATTCGATGAGCGTCAGAAATATAACGAAGCCTACAAAGCCTGGAACCCACACGAATTTGATGCAGATGTCTGGATGAACCTCTGCCAGGAAGCGGAACTCAAGATGTTTGCATTCACGACGAAGCACCACGAAGGCTTCTCGATGTTTAATACCAAAACCAGAGTTCGGAATCGGTCTAACTGGACAGCGCCAGAAGGACCAAGGATCGAGGACTGCAATCTCGCTTACAGCATCATGGAAACGCCGTTTCGCAGGGACGTGGTCGGAGAGCTCACTGCCGCAGCACACAAGCGGAACATCAAGATCGATCTCTATTTTTCCCACTCAGATTGGTACGACGGGGATTTCAGGCCCTATGGCTGGCATCCTCTGCAAGTTCCGTCTTCGCCCAGACTCTGGGGTTGGCGCGAATCTGACGGCACGATCGCAGAGTTTTGGGAAGACATGAAGAAGCGTATGGCTGATCGCATTGTGATAGTCCCTGATCCGACAACGGAGCAGGTGAGTCGCATGGTCGAGCGTCACAGAAATCAGCTCACGGAACTGCTCACTCAATATGGAACCATCGACATGATGTGTCTGGACATCTTTTGGGGGCCGACGGTCTGGCCGCAAATGCGTGAGACGATTCTGAAGCTACGGAAGCTCCAGCCCGATCTGATGTTGCGAGCCAGGGGAATCGGAAATTATGGCGATTACTACACGCCCGAGGGGTTTGTTCCGGCCTCGAAGGAGAGCACCAGGATGCCATGGTTTGTCATTTATCCTCTCGGATCGTCTTTTTCTTATGAGAGCGATCCCACAAAATACAAAGGAACGAAGTGGATCATTGACAACTTGATCGACGCTACGGCGAAAGGCGGCAACTTCATGGTCGGTGTCGGGCCAAACGCTCTGGGAGCCTTTCATCCCACTGCTGTGGCGCAGTTGAGAGATACCGGAAAATGGCTGCGCATCAACGGAGAAGGCATCTTTGCGACTCGGCCGCGGCCTGGGTCGGTGTGGAACGAAGGAAACAACCTTCGTTTCACCCGAAGCAAAGACAATCGAACGATATATTGCTTTGCCCTGAGCTGGCCGGGAAGGGCTCTGGAGATTACATCGCTCGAATCAAAGGAGATCACTGCGGTGGAAATGCTCGGATATTCAAAGAAGCTTGAGTATCGGCGAGATCCAACGCGCGGATTGGTCGTTACGATCCCAGGCGAACTCCAGGAGCCATCGAATCGTCCATCCGACCATGCATGGGGATTCAGAATCTTGGGCTTGGCTTGACGGGGAGAACGCCAGAAGGCTTCACCTAGCGCGCCGAGTCCGTCTGGCATTGTCGTAATAATTTCAAAGCCTGCTGATTGTCTGGCTGCAGTCGTAAGACCTGATGAAACTCCGACGCGGCATTTGTGAGGTCGTTTGCTTGGAAAAGCAGCGACCCCAGGGCGAGGTGAGCTTGTACTGAGTCCGGTGAGAGTCGCAGGACGATTCTGAGTTCCAACTCGGCCCGGTCATATTGGCCGATCTGGGTTTCTGCGACGGCAAGATTGTAACGGATGTCGCTGCGAGTAGGCTCGAGGATCAGCGCACGCAGCATTTCGCCGATTGCCCCAATAAAGTCACCCTTTTCGCTTATTTGAGTGGCAAAGGCGAAGTGACTATCTGCTGTGTCTGAAGGGGCACCAAAAGCAAATGGCCCCGCATCCGTGGTTGATTGGCGCCGCGGAATGGATGAGTCACCCGCCTCGAGTCTTTTTAAGGCTGCAGCGGGCGCGGGATCGCCAGGATCTATTTGTATCGCCTTGTGAATCGTCTCGATCGCGCCTGTCCGATCATTTGCCTTCTCCTGCACTCTGGAAAGGTCCAGGTAGAAGTTGGTTCTGAATGGAGCAAGCGAGATCGCTTTACGAAGTTGATAGGTGGAAGCTTCCAGGTTGCGGGTATCAGCCAGCAGCAAACCCATATTAAAGTTTGCCACGGCATTTGTCGGGTCCAGCCAGATCGCTTTTTTGGCCAGCTGAACCCCCGCCTGGATATCGCCACGTTTTGCGCGGTCCAGACTCTCATTACTCAAATGCGCTGACATGACGGCATCCGACTGTCTCTGCAGCAGCATGGCCGCCTGTTTCAGTTCCAGCTTCGATTCTTGTGTCTTCCCCTGGGCCTTCAGCGCCTTCGCCAAGCCATAATGTGCGCCTTCAAAATCAGGCCTGGCTGCCAATGCCGCGTTAAAATGTTCGGCCGCGGCTTCATTCTCCTGCCTTGCCAGCAGCAGCAGCCCGAGGGCATTGTCGGCCTCCGGATAGGGAACTCGTTCCTTCAAAGCCGCAGCATATTCAGCGTAAGCTTCGGAAGAATTGCCGGTAGCCTCAAACGCGCGTCCCAGATCGAAATGAACCTCCGCTGACGTTGGCTCCAGGCTTAGTGCGGCCTTCAACTCTGGAATTGCCTTGTTCGCGTCCCCGGACTCCAGGAGCGCGACTCCGGCCAACCGCTGAGCCTGAAAATATTTTGGCCGTGCGGCGAGTGCTGCCTGGAATTGCGCAAGAGCCTCTCTCCACGCCGGCATGTTTCCCGAATCGGCGAGTAGCGCCAGGCCAAGATTGTAGTGTGCTTCGGCAAAGTTCGGTTGTATCTCGAGCGCGTGTTTGAATGCCTTCGCCGCACCTGCGAAGTCTCCGGCCTGTCCTCGGAGTAGGCCGATGCGCAGGCTTAGCTGCGCATCCTGCGGATGAGATTGGGGTACTGCTTCGTTGTCACCAAGCGCTTGCGAAAACTCTCTCTGGGTGTCAATCTTCGCTCCATCGGCCGCTAGGGCAGAGCCATTGTCTGCAGACGGCGACTGCTGCGAGCGGCTATCAGTTCCCGTGCATAATAACCCCAATAGCGACACGTAAACGGCGGTGCGCCGAAGTGAAGCAAACTTCATCTTCCGCCTGCGGCTTTTATTGGCCGCCTCTCCTGATCCAGGCGGAAGGCTCTGCTCTCCCGAGGGAAAAATGCAGAGTCGTGGGATGCAACGCCTGAAGGTGAATGATGCACTCGTCCGCTCCCACGGCGACGGGCCCCGCTAAAACGCCGTCCGCCGTATCTATATGCTCGATTCCCCGTCTAACAAAAAGCTTCAGCGTCTGATCAATCCTCGAAGTGAGTGTCAGGTCTATTCTGCCAGTTTCCAGGTTCCAGGTTAATTGGTCGACGGTAGTCTGAGTCCGCGCCAGGATGCCCTGGATACTCCCTTTCGCAAGGGAATCCGGCACGGAGGGAAGCAGGCCGATGACCCCGGGGCGTGAGTAGACCAGCATTTCCATAATCAGCGTTGGAATTCCCCCCTGAGGATCAGGGGAGGGAAGCGCGTACGGATTGTGCATAGTCGTGAGGCTAGGGTTCACGTAGCCCTGCTCGAGCAACTGTTTCAAATCGAAGTTGACGAGATAGGGGTCCATCAATCTTGCAGTTCCCAATGAGCGATGGAGCAGACCGTGTGCGGACGCGTTCCCCTGGCCGCGCTTTCTGGCCGCAAGCCATGCCGCTCTTGCAAGCTCCGGTGTGCCGTCCGGTGTGATCTCGTCGGCCGGCCACACACCATAGAGGTGAGAGACATGCCTGTGGTCCAGAGCCTCCTGTATACCTGGCCACTCCCATTCCTTCAGCGCGCCATCTGAATCCAGAAGATAAGGCGGCAACTTCGCGAGAATCGCTTTCCAGTGCGGGATGTTTTCGCTTTCCACTCCGAGGATCTCAGATGCCACAATCAGGTGCGAGAGCACCTCGTGGCACACCATGATGTCCATGGCGGAGTTTATGACAACCGGCGAATCCTGCGTATTACGGGGCCAGTTCTCCGGCGAGTAAGAAGGAACAAAGATGTAGTGCCCGGTCTTGTCTTCTATTGTGAGGTAGCTCCCGTAGAAAAGCGCCAGTTCTTTCAGTCCTGGCAGAATGTGTTCCCGCAGAAATTGGCGATCGCCAGTCGCAAGGTAATAGTCCCAAAGCGGGCTGTACATCCATCCGCCGCCGGAAATCCAGTACTGGTGTGGCCACGTGTAAGCAAAGTGTGTCAGGGGATCGCCGTCGACAGTGGGATGAATTCCGAAGAGAGCACCTTGGGCACCGAATATATTCGCTGCATTCACCTTCGCGTCCGGCAATAATTCTTCCAGCCAGCGCGTATAAGATGCGATGGCCTCCGGGAGATTGCCCATGACGGCACCGGATATCTGCAGGTTTACATTGATGTTGATGTGTCCCCACATGGGAGGATAGTCGCCGCTGCGCAGGTAAAGCCAATATCTTCCCATGTCAAACAGGTCTTCGAGCAGTGCAGGATTGTATCCCTGTCTGGTTCTCTGGTCGATGAGCATTTCCTCACCGCTCATCGCGTGCAGCGAAGACCCTCCAAAGTCCACGGAAGCCCGATCGATTACGCTTGCCTGTCCCGGAGCATGTCTTTCCAATAAAATCTCGTAATCCGGTGTGATTTCGTCCACGTCCTTTTCAAGACTGTCTACGTCCTTCTGCTCCATCGCGGGCCAAGTCTCAATTCGAGTGATCAGCGTGAGCGAGCGGACCCCTTGCAGGTTCAGTTGATCTTTACCTGCGGTGACTGTTCCCCCGTGGCGATGACCCGTGTGACGCTCGCGTAACCGGGATGGCCCTGAGCGGTGGAATAGTAGCCCTGCAGAACGAGATGATGTGGCTCGAAGGCGCGAAGAAATCGGATCTGGTCCGCGCCTGGATCGTGGAGCGTCCCGGATTGGGCCGCTCTCTCCGTGATGTGCCTAACTGTCCCATCCGTTCGCCGACCCGGCAGGACCATAGAAGTATCCAGTTGCAGCGTGATGTTAGTCACTCCGTGATCCGGTGCTGTCAGCAACTGAACCACCGCGTTGTCCGGTCGGGAGACAAAAATCCGTCGCACCCACACGCCCTGATTGTCACGCCAGGTGACCTTTACTTCGCCGGTTTCGAAATCCGTTGTTCGCAGATAGTCGGAGACGGAGTGCGGATCTGACTCGATGATCCGCATGTCGAACGCCGGGTGGTCTCTCAGGTTATCCGTGGCGGGCTTGGTATCCGTCTTCTCTGCTGTTCCGAGAGAAAGCTCCAGCGCCTGCCTGTACTCGCCGGCGAGTATGAGCTTTCGAACTTCAGGCAGCACGGAAGCAATCTGCGGAGCCTGCAACGGATGATCTCGCCACGGCTGAAGAAGCTTCTCATGGTGAAAAAAAATTTGCTCGGAAAAAGGATCCCCGAAGACCTCCACCCACATTTTCCCGTTGCCTGAAAGGAGTCCGTTGTCTGACGTCTTAGCAGGATCAGTGCTGCACATGCCGCGTTTGGGTACAGCGCCCAAGCGAATGCGCTCCTGCAACGGCATTGCCACGACCCGCTGGTCAGGCGGCGCGAACTCCAGGATCGAAATGGGTTTTTCGGGCGAGGGCCCGGAGTAGATAGAACTAGGCTGGACTGTCTGGGAACTGGCAATCGTAGACAGACAACACAGTGCCACCGCGCAGACGATTGTGAACCTTTCTCCTCTGAGCGGAAACTTCGGCATCGGAGGGACAGACTCTCGTCGTTGCATGGTACGCGGATGGGCTTGAGGCCTACCCATCCGCGTACCCCGTCAGAATTGAAATCTTCCAGCGAATTGCCACTCCCTGGGAGAACTGCTTCCGTTGATTGCAGTTATCTTTCCGAAGTTTGCATCCTCAAAAGTACCGTCCGGGTTTGCGAAGTTTGGATGGTTCAAGAGGTTGAACGATTCCGCTCTAAGTTGGATCGTATAACGCTCATGGATTGCGAAATCCCGGAATAGCGAGAAATCGACATCGTTGTACCCGGGACCGCGAAGCATGTTACGGCCTGCATTCCCATACGTGTACGGTGCAGGCACCGAAAATGCCGCGGTGTTGAAGTACTCGTTGAGCGATTTTGGTCCGAGCGTTGAACCGGATACGTTGGGACGGTTCGACGCGCCATTTGAATTAGCGTTGTCGAAGTTGATGGTCGGCGTGAACGGCTGGCCACTTCTTGAACTGACGATCCCATTGATCTGCCATCCGCCGAAGACCTTTGATTTCACTCCCGTGTTAGCAAACGGTTTGCCGGCTCCAAACGGCAATTGGTAAAGGGCTGATAAGGTAAATACCAGCGGAACGTCGACATCGTCGACGCTACGATTCGATCGCATGTCATAGGGGTCTTGAATATTGCAGCCCTCCCAATAAGACGCGCACCCCACATTGATATTCTTCGACCAGGTAAAGGCACTTCTGATGGCAAAGCCCGATGAATACTGCTTTGTATACTGCGCCTGAAAGGCATTGTAGCTCATGTGGCCGATGCTCTCGATCATGTTGAATGCAAACCCCATCTGAGGGAAAGGCAGGGTCTGCGTGGGACCGAGCACGGTTGAGACGTTTGCCGGCGTCTGAATGGGAGCCCGGCTCGTGGATGAGCCGACATAGCTGAACTTCATTACTCCCGCATTTCCTACTTGTTGCTGCACCTGCAGGTTCCACTGCCATGAATACGCGTTCTTCCAAGCAGTATCAAGGAATCCGCCCCCGCTCGGGAACGGTGAATCTGGTATGACCGGCAACGTATTCCCGAACGGATTTTGCGCCGTAGCTCCCGGTGTAATGCCGGCGATATTCAGGTTCGTCGGGTTTTGCGAAGACCCGGAAGGCCAAGCACCGCGAGCATTTTGGGCGGCCTGGAGCGCACCTGACCAGCTATCGTAGGTAAGGCCAACGCCTGTGCCGACCACGGTGGTGGGCGTCACCTGGTAGGTGAAGCCGAGGCGCGGACCGAAATTAGTATAGTCCGGAGTAGTGATTGGATTTCTGGGCGACACAATTACACCAGCCGGCAGAGGCCCGGCGGGCTTGTCCGCATCATTTTTGGGAATGTACCAAAGTCCCGTATGGATATCGAATCCAGACAGTAGATTATTGTTTTCGCCTATCGGCGTTGTGTAATCCCAGCGGATCCCGTAATTGATCGTGAGCTTCGGGGTGATTTTCCAAGTGTCCTGGGCGAAGATGTCGCTTATATCCGAGTAAAGGTTGACACCGGAATTACCCAATTGCCGCCCGGCCGAATCTGGGAGCCCAATCAGCATGCTCGCGACCGAATTGCCTCCCACACCGACGCAGGTACTTCCATTTTTACTGCCGCAAGGGTTCCAGGTAGCCTGTTGATTGAAGGAGATGTCGTTTTCGGCCCAGTTCGTGTACATCCAGGTGTGGTAGAAGGCAGCCCCGAATGTCAGAGCGTGCTTCCCGATCTGTTTATCCACTGAGCCGGAGATCTGATAAAGTCGCTGCGGTCCGATTGGTCCCCAGCCTCCATTCAGGTCAAAGAAGCCGCTCGGATGAATGCCTGGAATTTTGGGCACAAGGATGCCGCCTGGGTTGGGAGTAAATCCTGCACTGAAGCCACCCGCCTGGAAAACCGAAGTTGCATCGGGCTGCAGATATTGCTGAGGATGGTTAATAGAGTTATATCCGGCCGTGATCTGCATGACCAGAGTCGGAGAGAATGTGTGCACCCACGAACCGCCAGAGTTATTTCCGTTGAATCCGGTGACGAAGGGGTTAACCGGAAGCTGTCCCGGTCCCACATTGGTATTTTCGCTCACAGACCATCGTGCCCACATAGAATCCTTTTGGCCGATGTTGTAGTCGACGCGT
>Ga0206870_1114_pt1 | contig 19974 bp, 14 predicted proteins | sample Alteio_BWOrgCont_36_FD_152620 | JGI IMG/M metagenome (GOLD analysis project Ga0206870, IMG submission 152620) | Enriched cells from forest soil in Barre Woods Harvard Forest LTER site, Petersham, Massachusetts, United States -... | ecosystem: Environmental > Terrestrial > Soil > Temperate forest >... | reverse complement strand
CCGGTTACTACCAATTCGGTTATAGGCGATGCATCGGCTAACCAGATATTTACTGTTGTGCAGCAAATGCCGCAGTTTTCGGGCGGCGATATATATAAATATCTTGGCGACCATATCAATTACCCTGAAGTAGAAAAAGAAGCGGGTATTACAGGCATAGTATATGTAACCTTTGTGGTGGAAAAAGACGGCACAATATCAGGTGTTAAAGTATTAAGGGGTGTACCCGGCGGGCCAGGCCTTGATAAAGAGGCTGTGCGCGTTATTTCGGCCATGCCTAAATGGTCGCCCGGTATGCAGAATGGCCATTCGGTAAGGGTACAGTACAACATACCCATACACTTCGAACTCAGGTAAACAACCCAGTTTAAATGTCATCAGGCTCGCCGATTCAACGGTTTTACTTAATTATTGGCGGAACGTTATCTATCTTTTACCTTGCGGTTGGGGCAGCACTTCTTTCGGGCCGTATTACGTTTGGCCTTGATCCAAAGACTACCATGCTGGTAGGTACCGTAGTAGTTTTATACGGTTTATTCAGAATATATATGTTTTATGTTCGTTATAGAAGACAGTAATACGAATAACTATGAAACATTTAAAAGTTTTTATTATTGGAATGGCCCTGCTGCAAATGGGTTGTGGGGGCAGTGGCAATGGTAAAAAGAGCCCTACCGATACATATAGCGCGGGTAGTATATGGATGGTAGCCGACGATGCTTATCAACCTATGGTAGATGCTGAAATAAAGGTTTACGAAGCCTTATACCAGGGTACCACAATACATGTTAAATACGAAACCGAGGATTCTGTTTTTAAAGACCTGATGGCATACGATACGCTAAGGTTAGCTATTGCATCGCGCAAGCTTACCAAGCAGGAGGAAGATTATTTCCATGCTAAAACCTATGAGCCTGAAGAGGTAAAAATAGCTACCGATGCGGTGGCATTAATTGTAAATAATTCTAACCCCGATTCCCTGTTCACCCTTAAAATGATAAGGGATATTTTCACCGGCAAGGATAGCACATGGGATGCTGTTAATCCTAAATCGAAGTTAGGAGCAATAACCGTGGTTTTCGACCATGAAAATTCAAGCAATTCGCGTTATATAAATGAAAACATATTGAAGGGACAAAAGTTTCCCTCTTACTGTTTCGCTGTGCATGGCAATTCACAGGTTATTGACTATGTAAACAAGCACCCCGGCGCTATGGGTATAATTGGTATAAACTGGGTTAGCGATACTTATGATTCCACCGTAATGAAATTTTTAAGCCAGGTGCATATAGTAGGGCTTTCAACCAAAGATAACCCCGCGCTTGAGGATTATTACCAGCCGTACCAGGCATATATGAAAATGGATAATTACCCTTTATGCAGGGATGTATATATTATTAAAACCGAGCCCCGGATGGGCCTGGGTACCGGGTTTACTTCTTTTGTGGCCGGAGACAAAGGGCAGCGTATTATATTGCGCGCCGGCTTATTACCTGCCACCATACCTACACGGGTAGTGAAGTTTTAGTCCCGTTTCCCTTCTTAACAGCAGGTATAACAAATCTTTTTACCTTTGACCCCTTCAAATAGTGCATTATGAGAGGAAAACACCTTAAAATTTCAGTTTTTTCAGCAGTTGGGTTACTGTTTGCGTCTACAATGTTCGGACAAACATTACCGCAAGCTATTCAAATGACTAAAAATGAGCAGTTTGAAAAGGCTGATAAAGCTTTTAAAAGCCTGATAATGGCTCAGCCTGCCAATGGCGATAATTACTTCTATGAAGGCGAAAATTTTCTTGATTGGGGACGCCTCGATTCTGCTATGGCTGCCTACCAGAAAGGTATAAATATGAATGCCACCGATGCACTAAACTATGTAGGTGTTGCCAAGATAAAATGGTACCAGGGAAGCGCACAGGAGGCTAATGATAATTTTTTCAAAGCAAAAACTATATCAAAGTCGAAGGACGCTAAGGTGTTTTACAAAATGGCCGAGGCTTATGTAAATGCCCCGACCAAAGATTATAAAACAGCTATTGACCTGCTGAACCAGGCGGTGCTGCTTGATTCAAAAGACCCACAGGTATATATTGACTTAGGTGATGCGCAATGGGGCCTTGACCCTTCAAATGCATCAAATGCCATTAGCCAATATGAGAAAGCGTTAAAGATAGACCCTAAAAGTGTAATTGCTATTTTAAGGGAGGGGATGATTTACCAGATGGCCGCCAACTACGACCTTTCATTTCAATATTACCAGAAGGCCAACCAGGTTGATTCAACATTCGCACCTGCATACCGCCAGAAAGCGGAAATGCTTTACCGTGCAGGTAGGTACGATGAAGCTATTGTTCAGTATAAAAAGTACCTGACCCTGAACGATGCGTTAAGCGCCAGGGTACGTTATGCTGAATTCCTTTTCCTTGCCAAGCAATATGACGCCACTATAACTGAAGTACAGAAAATATTTGCCAAAGATTCATCGAATGTTATTCTTTACCGCGTATTGTCATATTCGCAATATGAGAAGAAGGATTATGTGAACGGGCTGAATAATATTACAAAATTCTTTAACAAGGTTTCGAAAACAGATGTGAAAGTAATTTCGTCGGATTATACCTATTATGGTAACCTGCTTTCCAAGAATAAGAAAGATTCAGTGGCGGCTATTATGCTTACCAAGGGAGCCGATATGATGATTAAAGCAAATGCCCCGGCCGATGCCGCTAAAATATATGAGCAGATTGGCCAGATAGATTATATGGATAGCAAATGCGCAGATGCTATTACCTATTACCAGAAATCGGTTGCGTTAAAACAAGCTAATGTAAATACCTATTACTACCTGGGCAGGTCGGCATACGATTGCAAAAAATATATGACGGCCGATTCAGCTTTTAAGCAGGTGAAAACACAACGTTCCGATTTATTACTGGGCTACCAGTGGACAGCTTATTCTGAAATAGCAATAGATACGGCATATACTGGAAGCGCTATGGGAGCATGTAATGACTTTCTTCAGAAAGTAGGAGCCGATACAATGAAGAATAAAGATGCCATGGTTACAGTAATCAGTTATATGGCTGTATGCAAGGTGGCAAAGAATGATTATGAGGGCGCTAAGCCGATATGGAAAAGAGTGCAGGGATTGGATCCGAACAATGATGCTGCCAGAAAATTCTTTGAAAGTGTAAACCGCCCCAAACAAACGCCTAAAAAACCAGGCGTTAAGTAGAAAAATAAAAAAAGCCCCTGACAATACTGTCAGGGGCTTTTTAGTTCAAATTTTCTTCTCAGCCTCAACCTTAATTTATTGTTTCTTCTTTACTGAATAGTAGTAGTCGGTTTTTGTAAGCTCCTCATCCTGGTATTCCAATTCCATATAGCTGTCAGAAAGCTTCAGTATCTTGAACATAAATGGTTTTGAAACATTTATAATGTTAGTATTTATGTATTGAGGGCCCCAGGTGCCGGGCATCCACTTACCTGTTGAGGCTTTACCTTCCACAGTAAGGAACAGGGTACTGTCGGCCATCATGGTAATGCCGTCATTCTGTTCCTTTCCGCTTGCGGGTTTAATAACACCAAATGTTTCCGAAGTATCCAGTTTCCATGGCTGGCAAAGCATTTTTATTTTTTCAGGTGAAAAGGTAGGCCCTTTATGAACAGTGGTTTTTTTCTGTTGTGCAGACATGCTTATTGTAAGAAGGGCGCAGGCCACAATTACTAACGTTTTTTTCATGTTTATTTAAATTAAAAAGGGCACTGAAAACTACTGAATGTAAACCTTTACGTATTGGTATTTTTCATATTTAACCTGGTCAGACGCGTCATGCTCATAGTCAGGTCCCTGCACAGAAGAATCAATTGTAAATTGTACTTTAGACATATCAACATTCTTACTCTTCAAGACTCTTTCTATGACGTTGCGGGTTATTTTCGCTCTTTCATGGGCCAGGTTTTTATTACCGCCAAGGAACTTATGTGCAGGCACCTTTGATGCGCTGCCTTTAAGGGCAATAGTTACTGCGCCACCGGCTACCTTAGCTACAAGTTTGTCGATAAGCGACGTAAAATCAGCATCTTCAGAATTTACCTTATCTACGTTATAGGCAAAATAACGGGTAAAGTCAGCATCTGATTTAGGCATGCCTGCTGTATCCTTCTTATATCTTTCAGCCTTCTCTTTATCCGATAATTTAGTGTCATTGAAAGCCAGGGGAGGTAGTTTACTCAGGTCAACCGGCAAGTTGCCATAGGTATAAATGTCTTTTTTCCGTTCATCAAAGTCCCTTACCAAATGGCCATTACTGTCGGCCAGGTAAAGTTTCTTCACGCGCTTAAGTTTGCTGTCAGAAGCATCGGCCTGTAAAAGGTAACTCTGGTCGGTAGGTAATTTTTTAAATGTAAAGTAGCCCTCCTTGTCGGTCAGCGTTGTGGCAAGAACTGAATCTTTGTCATCCATCAACTGTATTTTCATTGGAGGTACGGGAGTTGTAGTATCGGGCAGGGCTATCTTACCTTTCATGTTACCTGTTTTGTTTACAGCTACAGGGTAAGGTTTAATATAATGCGGCGACAGAACGTTTGAGGTATCTCCTAACACAATACTGGTACGGAAAAATGAGCGCGAAAGGTTAAGATAGGAACTATCAGCCGGAAGGAAAAAGTTCTGGTCGAAAACATTTCTGCCACCGGTAGAAATAGCTACATGATAGGTTTGGTTGGGTTTCAGAACTTGCAGGAATTTACCAGTCCTGCGGTTTACTTTCACCTTATACGTATTTGTATCATTTACGCGGTTGGTGCTAACTAACAGGTCGCTCGGAAGCGGAGTACCGTCGGGCGTTTTAATATAACCCACCAGGATAGCAACAGGTTCAACAGGAACAGGTGTATTAAAGAGCACTTCATATATGTCTTTTTCACCATAGCCTCCAGGCCGTACCGATGAATAATAAGCCCTTTTGCCATCAGCAGAAAGTGAAAAATATATGTCATCGTCGGGCGTATTTACAGGGTATCCTAAATTATGCACATTACCCCAGTTGCCCTGGTTGTCGAGCTTAGCCGAAAACACGTCAAAACCGCCCATTGTATTATGCCCTTTAGAACTGAAGAACATGGTAGAATCATCGGCATGTATAAAAGGAGCATCCTCATCATATTTCGTATTAATATTAGGGCCCAGGTTTACAGGGGCTCCCCATTTTCCATTGTCCTGCAATGCCACTTTGTAAATATCGCTTCCACCCAATCCGCCGGCACGGTTACTCACAAAATAGAGGGTCTGCCCGTCGGGTGTAAGGCAAGCGCTGGGCTGCCAGCCTGTAGCATTAACCACACCGCTGTTGCTCGAATCAATAAATATAGGGCGCGTCCATTTGGTTCCTCGTAAATAGCTGACATTAATACTGCCATTGCCCATGTTATCATCTTTGTAAAGTATCATTGTCTGCCCGTCGGGTGAAAGGGAAACGGTGGCATCATTGCCCGCTGAATTAACAGGGGGGCCAATATTCAGTGCGCTGGTCCAGCCTCCGGTTGGCTTGGCATACGAAATCCATATATCTTCATAATAATTGCCTTGTATGTCGCGGGTAGAATCGCCAAGAGCGGGCCTCCGGGAAGTAAACATTAATGTTTGTTCATCGGCGCTGAGTATAGGGCTGTAATCGGGGTAAGCGCTGTTAATGCTGTCGCCAATATTTATCACCTTGCAGTCAACAGGGGTTTTCATCAGGTCTTTACCATTATTACAGCACTGTATCCAGTAATCAATTGTATCCAGGCGAGGGTCGCCTTTCGATAAAAGTTTTTTAAACTTGTTAAAGTTGTCAATGGAATTATCGAACTGGTAGTTCAGGTGTTGCGCCCTTGCCAGGTAATAGTAAGCAGGCGGGGGAGCGCTTTTTTCGTAAGGATCTCCGGGGTGGTACCGCGAAGTTACTTTCTGCCCGGCCTTTACAAGATAAGGTAAAGCAGAAGCCTTATATGCCGGGGTTAAGAGGTAAAGCTCGCCTATGTTATAACAAACATTGGCATTATTGGTATCTCTGCGGTAGAGAATAAGAAATGTGCTTAGGGCAGAATCAACAAAGCCTTCGCTTGCCAGCTGGCTACCCTGTACAAAAAGTTCCCTTGAACCCATGCTACTGGTCTGGTTCTTTTTATTACCCTTCTGGGCAGATAAAAGGGCAGGGGAAAAAGCAAAAAGAGCGATTAAAGTAAGACTGACATTAATATAATTACGCATGTATCTATAGGGGGTTTTCAGCTCAATATGGAGGACACTATCAATTTTGTTTGCCAAAAGTAAAGTTTTTTTGCTAAAAAACCATATTTGGCTTAAGAAATCAATGTTTCATCGTAATATGTAAAGGCTCACCGGTACAGCCATCAGGATACTGTATGCCCAATAGCTCAGATATGGTGGGGGCAATATTGGTTATTGCCTCTTCCTCAGCCGATTTTCCGTGTTCAATGTTACCGCCATAAAACAGCAAGGGTACATGGGCGTCGTAAACATAAGGGGCGCCATGGGTGGTGCCGGTTGTGTCGTAAGGTATATACTCAGGTAACAGGTTTATAATTACATCTCCTGAACGGCTTGGATTATATCCGTTTAATATTTTTTTGGTTATAAAATCATTGCGGTAAGTATATAGCCTGTATGCCGGAATAGCCCGTTCAACTCCCTTAAATTCAATAACTTTATTTGCGATGGCTTCTTCAACAGTATCCAGGTTCAGCTTATTATCAGCTATTTTCTGCTTATTTAAATAAAACTGAAGGTTTGTAAATTGCAGAATTGGGTCTACACCATATTTTTCCTTTACAAATGCATGAATTTTAGCCGCAATTTCATTTTCATCGAAAAAACCGCCGGGAATACCTTTGTCGGCTAAGTAGTGCGGGTTGTCGGCTGCCCCGTGGTCGGCGGTTAAAAATATTACCACATTTTCTTTGCCTATGTAAGTATCAATAAACGACAGCAACTGAGCTATGTCCCTGTCGAGCCTGATGTAAGTGTCTTCTAATTCAATGGCAGTGGTACCAAACTGGTGGCCCACATAGTCGGTTGAAGAAAAACTGATGGTAAGCATATCGGTATATTTTCCTTTGCCGAGTTTTTCGTTTTTTATGGCGGCAATAGCAAAATCAGCAGTAAGGTCGTCGCCAAAAGGAGTGGCTTTAATAAGTCCGTATCCTCCGTTCTGCGGCTTCAGGTTAGGAAGGTCGTGTGGGAAAACAGGAGATTTTTCGCTAAAGAACGGCCTTTCATACGGGTTATTATCGGCAATGCTTTCGGTATATTCTTCAATAGGTAAAAGCGTGGTCCAGGGTTTTGAAAGATATTGGTTTGTTCTTCCTTCGTCGTTGAATTTCTTTACCCATTCAGGTAATTGTTTCATATAGTATGAACTGGTAATCCACCATCCGGTAGCATCGTCGAACCAATATGCGCCATTAGCAGAATGCCCTGCCGGTAAAATAGCTGCTCGGTCTTTTAATGCTATTCCTATAACTTTCGATTGCCCGTTGTTAGATAATTTAAGCATATCGCCAATGGTTTCGGTAAGTTCCCTGCGTGGCGACATTAACCCTTTTTCCGACGGGCTGCCGACAGTTTTAACGGTGGCATCATCGGTACAGTAAATCATTCCGCCTGAAGAGCGGTCGTACCAGTCGTTGGCAATCATGCCATGCACAGCCGGAGTTGTACCGGTATATATGGAAGTGTGCCCGGGTGCGGTAAATGTCGGAACATAGTTGTATTGTGCGTCTTCAAATGAATAACCTTCGGTAAGCAGGCGTTTAAAACCGCCGTCGCTCCATTTACTGTAGTAGCGGTAAAGGTAATCGTACCTCATCTGGTCAACCACTATGCCGATAATAAGTTTAGGTTGTTTTATTTTTTGTTCGTTGCGGCACTGGCATAAAAAAATGCAACTTAAGGTAATGAAGAGTAGTGTTAACTGTGATTTATGTTTTTGTAACATGTAAGGAAAAATTAATTCTGTGTAATAGTACTTAGTCTATGTTAAGTAAACTTTAAGAAGACAAATCTACCACAATAGGGAAAATAAAATGGCATCATTCAATATTGCTGTTATTTTTGTGCAAAGAACAAACGATACATGTTGCTGATAGCGGATAGCGGTTCCACTAAAACATCGTGGCGCCTGGTAGATGAAAACAAAAGGATTCACCATTTTCTTACCGACGGGTTAAACCCGTTTTTTAAATCGCATGGGGAAATAGTGGAAGAAATAAAAAGCGACCTTATTCCATTTATGCCTCAAGGTACTAAGGTGACCCGCATATTTTTTTACGGGGCCGGCTGTTCCAGCAGTGCCAAATGTGAACTTATAAAAGACGCGTTGATTCATTGTTTTCCGGATGCAAATGCAACGGTGGCGCACGATATACTTGGGGCAGCACGTTCCACCTGCGCACATTCCGAAGGAATTGTATGCATTTTAGGCACGGGCTCAAATACCTGTTTGTACGACGGCAAAAAAATTGTAAGTGTTATTGGCGGGCTTGGATATATATTGGGCGATGAAGGTAGCGGGGCCCATTTGGGTAAAAGCCTGCTCGAGGCTTTCCTTAATAAGGAACTGCCCGAAGAGATAAGAAAAGATTTTGAAGATAAATACCACTTGAATAAAGAAGAAATTGATAAGCGTGTTTACGAAAAGCCACAGGCTAACCGTTTTCTTGCTTCCTTCAGCAGGTTTATCGAGGAGCATAAACAACACCCTTACTTTATTAAACTGATAGAAAATTGCCTCGACGAATTTCTGGAAAAGCATGTGTGCAGGTATCCCGATTACACAAAAAAAACAGTGCACTTTATTGGCTCCATTGCCTATTATTACAGCGACTTTTTAAGAAAAGTTTCAGCTAAGAGAAATATTACTATAGGGAAAATTCTTCCTTATCCCATTGAAGAATTAGCCCTGTTCCATTTGGCCGAAGCAGATTGATTATCTTTGGTGTAATCATGGGAAGAAACTCAACATACAAGTATAAAAAACTTCCTCTATATTTCTGTCTATTCTTTCTCTTTCCTCTTTCTGCTTATAAAAAGGGTTTCATCGTTAGTTCCATTGCACTCTTTCTCTTTCTGTTTCCTCTTTCTGCATATAGCCAGGGTTTTTTATACGGAACAACTTACGCCGGAGGGAAAAATAATTTCGGGGTGCTTTTCAGGTATAATATTGCCACGGGAAAAGATACAGTGTTGCTGAATTTCGACAGCGCTTACACAGGTGCGTATCCTTTAGCGGGCCTTATGCAGGCATCGAACGGTCTATTATATGGCAATACTTACGAAGGTGGTGGGCATGGCTATGGCACCATTTTCAGCTATAACCCAGCTACCGGAAAAGATAGTGTGTGGAAAAATTTCGACAGTGTGCACGACGGTTGTTTTCCCATCGGCCCGATTATGCAATCATCAAGCGGACTTTTATACGGCACCGCTGTTGATGGTGCAAAAGGTTTTGGAGTATTGTACAGTTTAAACATAATAAGCGGGCTATATAAAGTTGAATATGCATTCGACAGTTTGAATGGCGCTTACCCCTGGGACGCACCTACCGAGGCGGCTGATGGCAAATTATATGGCACTACCAATTCAGGGGGAAGTTTGGGTGAAGGTGTGATATTCTGTTATAACCCCGCAACAGGTAAAGACTCTACCTGTTTTAATTTCGATGATACTTTGCATGGAGAATACCCCGATGGCGGCCTTTGCCTTACAGGTGGTTTGTTTTATGGGATGACAAACAGCGGAGGTGCAACGGGGCATGGTGTATTTTACAGCTACAATTCTGTGAACGGGCAATGCAATAATCTTATAAATTTTAATGATACCGATGGCGCTTATGCCTATTCGAATGTTGTGCTGGCAACCGATGGCAGGCTTTATGGAATGACTGAAGGGGGAGGGGTTGCGGAAGCGGGTGTTATTTTCCGGTACGACCCCGTTAAAGCCACCGACACCGTATGCGAAAAGTTTGCCAGCGCTATAGGGGCTAACTCTTTTGCAGGTTTGGTGCAAGCAGCCAATGGACTGCTGTACGGTGTAACGGCCTATGGAGGAACAGTAGATGATGGGGTAATTTTTAGTTACGACCCATTGAAAAATGTATATAAAAAGCTTATGGATTTTAATAATGCTGCCAATGGTTCAGGGTATTATCCCAATGGCTCATTATTATTTGTGAATGATACACTTACAGCAGTTCAGGAAATTAAGGGTAGCGATTTCAGCGCAAAAATTTATCCGGTTCCTGCAAACTATGGATTTGAAGTAAATATAAAAGGAGTTGTTCAAAGCCTTGAGTTATACGATATGTATGGCAGAGAAATATTGGAGATGAAATTGAGCCGCACAAATAACCCGCAACAATATATAAACACAAGTGGTTTAGCGATTGGTACCTATCATCTTAAAATAATGGGCAGCAATAGTTCTGCCGATTATAAGATTGAGATAGTGCATTAAGGTATTAAAAAACAAAAAACTGCTATATAATCGCCGCTTTGTTGACATAGGAGTGAGTAGGAAATAGCCTATTAAGCATAAACAACTCTCTGCTCCCTTAACTCTTTTTCACAAATTCTAAGGGGTGATCTAAATGCTCAGTATCTTTATAGCAACTTGCTTTCCTTATAGCAGCTAATCCTCGTTTACCTCTATAGACTACATGCTTGGCAGATTCATTATCCAAAAATGAAAAAAGTATATCCATAGGTTTTAAGTCATCACGCATTGTATACCATTCATTGTTAATACGGATTGTTCCGATTGCCTTCTCCCCAGTAAGGATAGTTCCTGTTCCTACACCTTCTTCGCAATCAATTGGAATATCTTCAATGTAAAGAAACAGTTCTTCATGAACATCTTTTGCTTTCGCCATTTCTTCTAGTCTTCTCGAATAATCTCCTTTTATTTTTAATTATATAAAGTGATTAGTAGACAGTTTTCAGTCTCTGCGGTACTCTGCGTTGTATTTTTTCTGCGCACTTTGCGGTAACCCTTCGACAGGCTCAGGGTGATTACTTAGTGGGACTTAGTGCTCTCTGTGTCTTAGTGGTGAAGAATTTAAAATGATTTTCATTGTTATTATCAATAAACGGTATTGGTTTTCAGTCATATACAAATTCAATATCAATGGCCTTTTATTGATAATTCCATTGTTTATGCATTGTTATTGCATTGATAAGTTATTGTTTTTTATATGCCATAGTAGAAAGAGAAACAGAGCGGAGAAAGAGTGTTAATGAGGAAAGTCTTTGTGAACCTTAGTGCCCTTAGTGTCTTAGTGGTGAATCGTCTTTGCGCCTTTGCGCGAAAAAAGGTAACGATGAAGTAGACTCTACGTGACACTTCATAGTATAAAGGTAACAAAAGGTAACAGATTTTAAACACGATGAGTTTGAAAATCAGCAGTTTAATTCTAAAAAGGCCCCAAAAGTGTTACCTTTCTAATAAAAGCAATTGAAAAACAGTGAGTTAGGCAATTATGTAAGCTTCTTTAAGTAATCTAATAGCTTGCATAATCACGAATTCTAAAATTATCAAAACAGAGGCATGAGTAACGTGACCGCCGTAAAACGGCAAGCTTTGGTAACGTTTGGCAATATTTGGCAAGCCTTATACAAAACACGCATTTTCTGAAACAGCTATAATAAAGCCGATTATGGCAAAAAACCGAGGAAAGTCCCTCGAAAAAGGCTCAGAATCAAATTAAGAGACAAAGTTTGAATAGCCTTTTAATATTTTTCTATATTTGCCGACCCAAAATAAGAAGAAATGCAAAACAAAGGTATTATTCGTTTATTCGCTATACTGTTAGCTCTCGCGTGTGTTTATTATTTTTCATTTACATATTTCTCATGGAAGGTTGAAAATGAGGCAAAAGAGTATGCACAGAATTATGTGTTGCGCCCTAATGTTATTAAGGCTGCTGAGACTTTTGCCAAAGGCGATACTACTGTAAAAAGATTTTTCATCGACTCAACCCAGGTGCGTGCCAACGACGTGTACCTCGACTCAGTAAAGGCTGTTCCGGTATATCCTATTTTTGGTTTCAACTACGAAGAATGCAAGGAGAAGAGTATCAACCTTGGCCTTGACCTTCGCGGTGGTATGAACGTAACGCTTGAAATTTCGCAGGCCGACATTATTCAGAGACTATCGGATAATAACCTGGACCCTGTATTTAACCAGGCTATTAAGGCAGCTTCGGCCGACCACATGCATTCTACCCGTGATTTTGTTGACCTTTTCAATGATGAATTCCTGAAGCTTAATCCTAACGGTAGGTTAGCATCATATTTCACTACTCCCGAACTGAGAGATTTTGTAAAACCTTCCAGCACTAACGATGAAGTACTTACACTGATAAAGAGCCGCGCGTCGGACGCTATTGCAACTGCCCAGCAAACACTCAGGTCGCGTATCGACAAGTTCGGTGTTGCCCAGCCTAACATACAATCGCTGCCCGGTTCAGGCCGTATATTAATTGAATTACCCGGTGTAACCGATAAGGAAAGAGTAAGGATGCTGTTACAGACTTCAGCTAATCTTGAATTCTGGGAAACATTCGATGGTAAGGATATAGTAGATAGGCTATCAACTGCAAATAAAAGGTTAGCCGCTATCCTCGCAATTTCAAACCTTGGTGCCGATACTGCAAAGAAGGCTGACACGAATTCGATGAATAAGCCAATGGCAGTAAAGGACTCTACTAAAAGTGATAGTGGGTTAAGTCAGCTTCGCACAGCTTTAGCTAAAGACGATACAACAAATGGTAAATTAGCCGGCCTCGGGTTGAAAGACACTTCGCATGGCGGAAAGGGCAACCCTCTTTTTTCTCTCTTAACAGTAGAGAAACCTACTCCCGGTCACCCGGAACTGGGCTTTGCTTCTGTACATGATACAGCCAGGATTGACGCTTACCTGAACAACCCACAGATAAAGATTCTTTTCCCGACCACAGCGAAATTCATCTGGGAACACCCAAGCGACAAGCAAATGGTTGATAAGAAACAAGTGCAGCTTATTGCATTGAATGTAAAGATGAGCAACAAGCAAGCTCCTCTTTCAGGCGATATTATTACCGATGCGCGTGTAGAATATGAACAGCAAGGACAGGGCCATCCGCAGATATCGATGAGCATGAACCCCGATGCAGCACGCACATGGGCAACTCTTACCAAAGCCAACGTAGGCCATAGCATTGCAATTGTGCTCGACGGGTATGCTTATTCAGCGCCTGAAGTGCAGAATGAAATTCCTAATGGCAGGTCATCCATCACCGGTAACTTCGACCCTAAGGAAGCTCAGGCACTTTCAAGTATATTGAAGGCAGGCCGTCTTCCCGCTCCGGCTCACATTGTTTCTGAAAGTGTTGTGGGCGCTACACTGGGTAAGGAATCTATTAACTCAGGGCTTATTTCATTTGTGGTTGCGCTTATTATAGTATTGCTCTTTATGATACTCTACTATAACAAAGCAGGCCGCGTGGCCGACGTAGCCATGTTAGTGAACGTATTCTTTGTGTTGGGTATATTGTCCTCACTGGGTGCGGTATTAACCCTGCCGGGTATTGCGGGTATAGTGCTTACCATAGCCATGTCGGTAGATGCGAATATACTTATATTTGAGCGTGTGCGTGAAGAGTTGGGATTGGGTAAAACCCTTGCCAACGCGGTAAAAGACGGTTTCGGAAATGCCAAGTATTCTATTATCGACGCTAACGTAACCACCTTTATATTGGGTATTATACTTTATGTATACGGTACAGGCCCGATTCAAGGTTTTGCTACTACGCTTATCATAGGTATTCCAACCTCGTTGTTTACAGCTATTTTCATTACGCGCTTGATGTTTGAACGTATGCTGGCAAAAGGTCAAACCATTTCGTTCGACAATACCTTTACCAAGAATAACTTCCGCAACATAAATATCAACTTCGTAAAACGCAGGCACCTTTATTATGTTATTTCAGGTACCATACTGGCTGCAGGCGCTGTTTCGTATTTCACCAAAGGATATGAATTGGGTGTTGACTTTAAAGGTGGCCGTACATATGTGGTTCGTTTTGATAATATACCTTCGGTAGAAAAAGTGCGTACCGACCTTACCAAGGCTTTTGGTGGCCAGGCTCCTGAAGTGCAAACCTATGGTGAAAATACAAGGTTGAAAATTACAACCAGCTACATGATAGATGACCAGTCGAAGGATGCTGAAAGCAAAGTAGAAAATGTATTGATAACTGCGCTTTTCCCTGCTCACCCTGATTTAACCAGGATAGTAAGTTCTGAATTGGTGGGTGAGGCTGTATCGCAGGATATTAAATCGAAAGCAATATGGTCGGTATTATTCGCCTGCCTGCTGATGTTTATATACATATTCATCCGGTTCCGTGGCTGGCAATATGGCCTTGGTGCTGTGGTCGCCCTGTTCCACGATGCGCTTATGATTATGGCTGCATTTACACTCTTCAAAGGCTTAGTACCTTTCTCACTCGAGGTGAACCAGGACTTTATAGCGGCTATACTTACGGTTATGAGTTACTCCATGAACGATACGGTTGTGGTGTTCGACAGGATACGTGAATACCTTACCAAGCGCCATAAACGCGATATTGATAAAGGAGAGGACAAGACCCACGTTATCAACTATGCACTTAATGCTACGCTTAGCCGTACCATCAATACATCGTTGAGTATTTTCTTCGTGTTGCTGGCTATATTCATATTTGGCGGAACAACTATTAAAGGCTTCGCGTTTGCGTTGTTGATTGGTATCATAGTAGGTACCTACTCATCAATCTGCATTGCAACGCCTATTGTAATAGACTTCGACAAGAAGAAAAAGACAGAAGAACCTGCAACCAGCAAGGTGGTAAGTTAATATAGGCTAACTTTGCGGCCTAAACAGGCTTGAAATATGGCTTCGCATCTTTTATTTCTCGATTTCAGCGGAGGGGAATTCCTGCTTATAGCATTGGTGTTTCTTATGTTCTTTGGTTCAAAGAGCATACCGGGCGTTGCCCGGACACTGGGTAAAGCTGTACGCGAATTTAAAGACGCGGCAGGTAACGTGCAGCGTGAAATACAGGAGAGTTCGGGCATGAATGAAATAAAAGAATCGCTTAATAATATGACATCGACAGAGTCACAGGCTCCTAAACAAGTTACTCCACCTGCACCTAATACAGTTCTGGTTAAAGAAGAACCTAAAAAGGACGAGGCCGGGCAAGCCGAAAAAACAGCATAACCACAGGGCTTGATACAAATAAAAAAGCCCTGACTTGCGTCAAGGCTTTTTTGTAAATTCAGGCGAAATTACTTAGCGGCTTTCTTGTCGTCTTTCTTTCCACCTTTCTTGTCTTTCTTGTCGCCTTTCTTGTCTTTCTTCTCTGTCTTGGTGCCTTTGTCTTGTTTAGGACTAACTGGGCTTGCGAAAGATACACCGGCAAACAGTACCGATGCTGCGAGGATTAAACTTAATTTTTTCATGATGTTTTTAATTTTCAGGTTTGTTATTGAGAACAAAGGTATAGTGGCATCATGAAGGAAACATGAAGCCAAAGCCACGTTAATAAAGGCTTCTTACAATCAGTGGGTTACGTTGCTCAAATAATCGAATAAGAGCCTTACACCAACACCTGTGCCGCCTTTTGGCCTGTAATCGTATGGGGCATTTATGAAAGCAGGGCCTGCAATATCGAAATGCAGCCATGGGTAAGAAGTAAACTTTTCGAGGAACTTACCTGCTGTAATGGCTCCCGCAATAGGCCCTCCAATGTTCTTCATATCAGCAATTTCTGTCTTAAGCAGGTCGGCATATTCATCCCAGAAAGGAAACTCTACCAAACGCTCATATACATGCTCACCGCTTTTCTTCAATGCATCATGTGTTCTTTTATCTGCCGTACCCATACTTACAATACCATATTTGCCTACGGCCGCTACAGCAGCGCCTGTGAGTGTAGCAAGGTCTATGGCAAGTTCGGGTTCATATTTTTTCGCGTAACTAAGTGCATCAGCTAAAATAAGCCTGCCTTCAGCATCGGCATTAAGCATTTCTACCGTCATACCATTATGCATGGTAAGTATATCACCAGGAGTATAAGCGTTCATACCCGGGCGGTTATCAGTAGCTGGTACAAGCCCTATTACATGCACAGGAACGTTGGCTTTTGCCAATGCATACAGGGTGCATCCAACAGCCGCTCCTCCGGCCATATCGCATTTCATTTCGTCCATTGAATTGGCTGTTGGCTTTAAACTTAATCCTCCTGTATCATACACTACGCCCTTACCAACCAGCACATAAGGCTTTTTGTTCTTTGGCCTGTTTGGTTTCCATTCCATTACTGTAAACGTTGGCGGGTCAATGCTGCCACGGTTAACGGCTAAAAGTCCGCCCATTTTCAAGGCCGTTATTTTCGCCTTGTTAAATACCTCTACACTAAACCCGGCTTCTTTGCCCATTTTCTGAAATTCCTGGGCCAATTGTTCGGCATTCAAATAGTTGACAGGTTCATTCACCAAAGTGCGCGCTTTATTGGTGGCATCAATCACTATCTGCAACTTTATTATATCAGTAGCCTTAACTTTTTTGCTGTAAATGTTTATGGTATTCAAACTGTTTGCTGCCTTTTTAGCATCGCTTCTGTGATTCAGAAACTGGTAGTTGCCCAGTGCCATTCCTTCTGCAAGCGCAAGGGTGTTTTCCTGGTTGCCAATAAGGTCGACTATAGTAACGCTTTCTAATTTAGCTCCATTAACCATACCACAGAGTTTATTTCCTGTTTTGCGATATGCCTCAAGGGTTTGATAGGCATGCTTTTTTGTTTCAGCTATATAAATAACCAGGCGGCGTTTATATTGGTTAACAGGAATAATCTTTTCCTCTGCCGCAATTTGTTTTTTTACAAATGCAGCTTCATCAGCCGATAATCCGTATTTCGAAAAATCGGTTTTGGCAGTACCTATAAGTATTGTATTATCGTTTTCAGCGAGTTTGGTTATATGCTTTAGTGTCGTCATATTATTGTATTTTTGATTCAGTAAATGTAATTAATTAAATGTATGGCAAAAGGGTTGAAGAGAGAACAATCGGCTAAACTATTTGAAAAGGCAAAAACCTATTTTCCGGGCGGGGTAAATTCTCCTGTTAGGGCGTTTAAATCGGTTGGTGGAACGCCCTTGTTTATTGAGCAGGGTAAAGGTTCGCGTATTTGGGATGCCGATGGAAACGAATATATTGACTACTGCTGTTCATGGGGTCCGTTGATTTTAGGCCATTGCCATCCGGCCATAATTAACAAAGTAAAAAAGACAATTGATAACGGTATGTCGTTTGGTGCGCCCACACGACTAGAGAATGAACTGGCTGAGCTTATTCTGAAGAATAACCCGCATATAGATAAAATGCGTTTTGTAAGCTCAGGCACAGAAGCGGTAATGTCGGCTATAAGGTTGGCAAGGGGTTATACCAAACGGAACAAAATAATAAAGTTTGATGGTTGCTACCATGGCCATTCCGATTCATTATTAGTGAAAGCAGGTTCGGGCCTGGTAACTTTCGGGGTTTCTTCTTCCGCCGGTATTCCTGAAGCATTTGCCAGGGAAACTATCGTATTGCCATTGAATGATAAGAAAGCGGTGAAGGCTGCATTTGAGGATTATAAAAATGATATTGCCTGCATTATTATTGAACCTGTTCCGGCCAATAACGGATTGCTTCTGCAGAAGCGGGCTTTTCTTGAATTCCTTAGCGATATATGTGCAGCGAAAGGCAGTTTGCTCATTTTCGATGAGGTTATCTCAGGTTTCAGGCTTGGTTTTACAGGTGCAGCCGGGTACTATAACGTTCAACCCGATATTGTTACCTATGGTAAAATAATAGGTGGAGGTATGCCTGTTGGTGCCTATGCTGCGCGAAATGAAATAATGAAACTTATTTCTCCTGATGGTAATGTGTACCAGGCAGGAACACTTTCAGGTAATCCTGTAGCCATGTCGGCGGGCATAGCACAACTTACCGAGTGCCTGAAAAAAGATTTTTATAAGGACCTTGAAGCAAAAACAAAAAGGCTTGTCGATGGTATTATGGCCGCAGAACTTTCCGATGAATCGTTCCGTATATTCAGCATAGGTTCTATTTTCTGGCCCGCATTTACACACAGGAAGGAAATAACCCAGTCATCGCAGATTGATGCCGGGAGTATGGAGAAGTTCAAAAAGCTTCATGCGGCTTTATTGGAAAGAAAAGTTTATCTAGGCCCTTCGGGTTACGAGGTTGGCTTTATATCGGCTGCGCATACTGATAAGGATATAGATATTACCATTAAGGCCTTCAGAGAAGCATTGCAAATAGCATTGGATTAGGACGATGAAGAGAATATACCTGGTTGCGATTGCCGCAATTTTCTGTAATTACATAAGCGCCCAAACCGATTCATTACGGATTAAGATTGAACAGATTTCCGATGCCGCTAAAGGCAAGGTAGGTATTGCTATTATGAATATTGAAAGTGGAGATACACTTACGTATAATGGTAAGCTACACTTGCCTATGCAGAGTGTGTTTAAGTTTCCGATTGCGATGGCAATCCTGAATAAAGTAGATAGCGGCAAGCTTTCATTGGATAAGACGATACATTTTAGTAAGGAGGATATGATTCCTGAAACATACAGCCCGTTACGCGACAAGTATCCAAATGGGAATGTGGATGTAAGTGTAAAGGAATTATTAAGCTATATGGTTTCCCAAAGTGATAATGTTGCATGCGATGCATTGATAAAACTTTTGGGTGGGCCTCAATACATAAATAATTATTTGCACGGCCTGGGCGCGAATGGTATACGGATTGTAGCCAATGAGGCAGATATGCACAAGGCACGGGATGTGCAATATAATAACTGGTGCGAGCCATGGCAGATGGTGAACCTGCTTTGCAATTTTTACCAGGGAAAATATCTTTCCAAAGAAAGTACTGCATTGTTGTATAAAATAATGACGGAAACCACGACTTCACCAAACAGTAGCTCACAAATCGGGTAGCTCAGGAACATATACCGATGGTGTTACACCTGCCACCAACGATGTTGGAATAATTACATTACCTAATGGAAAGCATATTATTCTTGCTGCATTTGTTTCTGATTCAAGGGCAGCAAATGACTCTATACGCGACCTTGTAATTGCAAAAATTGCAAAACTGTTGTACGACAGTAAGTGGAAGAAGCAGTAAGCGTTATTTTACTATAACCAGTTTACCTGTTGAAATAGATTTTCCCGAATTTGTAAGCTGGTAGAAATAAATTCCATTACTAATTGAATTCTCATTCACTTCAAGTTCACCTGCGGTATTATTAAGGGTCCTAGTATCAATAACATTACCCAGTACATCAGTTATTTTTAATATGCACTTATTTGCCAACCCGCTATAGGTAAAACGGAAAGTACCATTATTAGGATTAGGGAAAAGTTCCACCAATGAATTATTGCCTTGTAACATGGCTATTCCTGTTGCAGTATCATTTATTCCCGGGGTATATTCCCAAAATAATGAAGAATCGGAAGTACCAATAGTACCTATTCCAAGATATCCGTTATTGCCAATGGAGAAGCCTATAGCCGAATACCCTCCACCCGGAGGGTAACTGGCCTTTGCAACCCATGTGTCTTTTACTGCATCATACATCCACAAATCGTTTAGTACTGTAGAGCCACCAACTTCACCTCGGCCCACATAAGCAGTGTCGTTAATTACAAAAACATTCGCCAGTCGCCTTGAAACAGGATTGTTTGAAACCTTTGTCCATGTATTACCTGCAATGTTATATTCCCAGAAGTCGTTAGTCGCGTTCACTTTACCGTTATTATCACCCGAACCTACATAAATATTTCCGTGCGATAAGAAATAATGCG
>Ga0206870_1112_pt1 | contig 20150 bp, 15 predicted proteins | sample Alteio_BWOrgCont_36_FD_152620 | JGI IMG/M metagenome (GOLD analysis project Ga0206870, IMG submission 152620) | Enriched cells from forest soil in Barre Woods Harvard Forest LTER site, Petersham, Massachusetts, United States -... | ecosystem: Environmental > Terrestrial > Soil > Temperate forest >... | reverse complement strand
TGAGAGTGACCGGTCGCGAGTAATTCGATACAGGCATACGTGGCTAGCCGATGTGACCGCGCGGAAGAGTTCGATCGAAGATCGTTCCGACGAGGAGAACTGTGCTCAGCACTCCCATGACGATGGCGAGACGATGCAGGCCGTGGTCGGTCGCGTGCTGACCGTACATGAGACCGAGAAGGCTGGTCGAGGTAATCGCGCCGATATAAGTCGCCGTACGTTGCAAACCAGAGGCAGTGCCGATCTCAGCCGCAGGCGCTTGGATGTAAACCGCTGCCTGGGTAGCGGTGGACGTTAGACCCGTCGGTAGGCCAAAGAACATGACGGCCGCGGCGATAATCCATACAGGTGTTTGGTGGTTGATTAGGAACAGGAACAAGCAACCAGTCAGGGCTGCTGCGATCCCGACGATGAAGGGAGTACGGATGCTCCTGGTGCGTGCACCCGCGAGCGATGCCACTGCAGCAACGGCAGACATCGGCATTGTGACGAGGCCTGCTTTGGAGCTACTGAAACCCGCACCGGCTTCAAGCCATTGAGCGAAACCATAGAGAATGCAATAAACGATCAGCAAGATCGCGGCGATACGCAGATAGGTTACGGTCAGGGGGCGGTTGCGGACCAGCATGCGCACATCGATGAATGGCTGCTTTCGGCGCAAGGAGTGAATGACCAGCACGACTCCGAAGACGGCGACAACAGGCAAGACCAGCCACATGGGATGGTCGAGGTTCATCAGGAACAGCATCAGGCTCAGCAGGCAGGCCGCGAAGAGTGCGATGCCAATCAGATCGAGTTCCTCCAGCAGGAGCACAAAGCGGCCGGCAGGCTGCTCGTCTTTGGGAACCCACAGAAGAACGAGGAGGATGGTGAGCAGTGAGACAGGAAGGTTCACCGTGAAGATCGAGTGCCACCCGAAGTATCCGGTCAGAACACCGCCAAGCACGGGCCCGATGGCAGTCGTCGCGATCCCGGCAAAGGACATAAAGCCCATGGCGACACGCGGCGGGTCCACACCAATACGATCCGCCTGTGTGCGGAAAATGCGCATCGCAGACGGATAGGCCCCCGAGGTTCCTATTCCGAGCAGAACGCGGACGCCGATCAGCATGCCCAAAGACGGGGCGATTGCGCCGGCGATGCCAGCGAGCGCCACGACACAGAGCGAGAAAAGGTAGACCCGGCGCGGGCCAAACAGGTCCGCCAGGCGCCCCATCGTGGGCTGGGCAATGGCGCTGGTTAGATAGAGGCCAGCGATGAGCCATCCGGTCTGAGCGACGCTCGCGTGATAGTCCCTCGCGATCGCCACCAGCGCCGTTGAAATCATCGTCGAATTGATCGGATTCAGCGTCGATCCGAGCGCGAGCGGCGTGACGAAACGAAAGCCGAAGTGTGCGTCATGCCTTGAAGAAGATTTCTTGGCCTGCTCGACGTCGGTAGTCAGGTCGACGCTCACGAAACCTCCAAACGCCGGATCAATTCGACGACGGAAACGAAGGATGCATCCGACCTTCCGATTTCACTGGACTCCTTAAGCAAGGGCGGCGATGACCTCATCGGTCTTCCTTACCCTCGCCAGACGTGGAAAGGTCTTCTCGAAGGCGAAGCGGTGCTGATCTGCGTCCTGCGCAGAGCAGGCGTCTTCTACAACCACAAAGGCGAAGCCGAATCCGGTGCCCTGGCGGGCGGTGGATTCGACGCCGACGTTACTGGAGATGCCGGTGAGGACAACTGTGTCGACGCCGCGGCTCTTGAGCTGTTGCTCAAGGTCTGTGCCGGCAAAGGCGCCCCAGTGGCGCTTCGTGATGAGGATGTCGTCGGGTTGGAAACCCGCGGAAGCGGCGATCTCCGACGCTACAGGGGGTATTGGCTTATCACCCATGTTGTGCGGCTCGTCGACTGGAAACTTCAGCAAATCGTTCAGGTCGACGCGAACATATACAATCGGTGCGCCGTTGGCGCGGAAGGCTTCGGCGAGTTTTTTTGAGTTTTCAACGATCTGAGCGGCGGGATGGGGCGCAGTATTCATGCCGACGATAGCATTCTGCAGGTCGATGATGACGAGAGCGGTTTTTTTTGAGTCGAGATTCAATGAGTTCAACGTAGCTCCAAAATAGCCGAGGATGCCCTCGACTTTCCATTTTAAAAATACGAGAATGCCCTCGACTTTGTCAAATTCTGTACGGGGAAGCCGCAACGATGATTGCTATCGCCGAACCAAGGAGATCTCGGCGCTCAACTGCTGGTCAGCTCTCGATGTACGGACTCGTCGCGCGCCGCACATCTGCGACGGGAAGTTTAACGCTGAACTTGGCTCTATAGTCTGGATTGTTCTCAGCCCATAATTGCCCGTCGTGCCCTTCAATAATGGATCGGGAAACGGCCAGACCTATGCCCATCCCCTTTTCTTTAGTAGTTATGAAGGCGTCAAAAATATTCTCAGTGTCCTTCAGGCCTGGTCCACTGTCTATGACTTCAATCAGAACCTCCCCTTCGTTCACGAGTCTGGCTCTTATCATGAGGTGAGGCGGCCGGGCGTTGCTTTCCATCGCCTCGATACCGTTCGAGATAAGGTTGATCAATACTTCCTGAATTTGAATTTGTTCGACTAAGATTGGCGGAAGATCAGCCGCAATTTGTACATCAATGGGAATTTCATCTCTCTTCCCGTCTTCATGAACAAATCATATCGCTTCGCGGATGATCTGCGACGGCCACGCGTGCTTCTTCCTGAGCGGTTGCTGTTGAACAACGCCCGAATGTGCTGCATCCTTTTGTCGGCAACGCGCCCGGCGCACCGCACTCGTTCTATAGAAGTCATCGCTTCACTGAAATTCGGTGGATTGTTTGATAGCCAGCGCCAAGCTGCCTGCGCGTTTGCGATTACAGCAGTAAGAGGCTGGTTCAATTCGTGCGCGATAGATGCGGACAACTCAGCTACGGTCGCGATGCGCGCGCCAGTTTTACACGGGTTTCCCGTAAGTGATCCTCCGCTCGTTTTCGCTCGTCCACATCGACGCTGATCCCGAACCACTGTGTGATCTGCCCGTCTTCGTCTCTCAGGGGTTCTGCACGACTCAAATACCAACGATAAATCCCGTCCGCTCGCCGGAACCGATGTTCAACGCCATAGGAGCTCCCACTCGCGAGTGCCTTCGTAAATTCACGGACGACATATCCCCACTCCTCAGGGTGAATGGCTTCAACCCATCCCCAGCCCAGGATCTGATCCAGGGTCATTCCAACGTAGTCACGTGCCCTCTTATTGAAGAAGGTAGCCTTTCCATCAGGTGCGGTCGAATACAAGATCTTAGGAACCGTGTCCATCATCTTCTGCATCTGATGCTCAGATTGTTAGAGGGCAAGTTCTGCCGCCTTCTGAGCAGTCGTTTCGAACATGATTCCGTGAAACGCAATCGTCTTTCCGGTGTCATCGTGGCAAGCGGCGACGCTGGTGTGAAACCATCGGTATTGCCCGTCGGCGCACATCAATCGATTGACGGTGTCATATCCAACGCTTTCCGTGAGCAATCGATTCCAATGTCTTGAAGTTTCCTCAAAATCATCCGGGTGGATCAGATCGATCCAACCCTTCTGCTGCAGATCCTCAAGTGTTCTTCCGGTGCACTCGATCCCTTTTCGATTGACGTAGACGATCGACCCGTCTGGTGCGGTCTTGAACAGAACCGCACGGAGATTCTCGGCAAGAAGATTCAGTTGCAGATCACCCTCCCTGAGGGCGGTTTTCTTCGGTTCGAGATCCAATGAGTTCAACGTACCCTCCAGAATGCGAGGATACCCTCGAGTTTTGTGAGTATAAAATACGAGGATGACCTCTACTTTGTCAAATCCTGTCCGGGTGAAGCCGCAGCAGGAGCGCGCAACACTGCGGCTTGCGAATTTTCTGGATGCTGCAGCGGAACTCTTCGCAGAGATCGGCTATGAAGCCGCAACGATGACTGCTATCGCCGAGCGTAGCGGTTCCGGGATTGGCACGCTCTATCACTATTTCCCAGACAAGCAATCCATGGCCTTCGCTCTTCTGAACCAATATGCACAGGAGATCGAGGCGCATTGGAAGCCCCTGATGGAACAGACAGAGACCCTATCCCACGCCGCGTTTGCGGAGACGTTCCTCGAACGCATTACTGAATTCCTACGGCAACGCCCCGCCTATCTGAAGTTGCTCGCCGCGCCAATCCGGTTTTCCCGTGACCCTGCTGCACGCAGGGCTTTACGCGTCGCTATTGCGAATGCCTTTCGAGCAAAGGACCCATCGCTCACCAATGAGAAAGCTATGTTGGCCGCAAACATCACGCTCCAGATGGTCAAAGGCATGACAACGCTCTATGCGGAAGCAGGTCCAAGAGATAAACCTCTGATCATCACAGAGTATAAGAAGGCACTGACGCTGTATCTGGGAAGCGTTTTGTCCGAGGACAAGCGGTCTTCAAAAGAGAGGCAACGGTAAGGCAGGCCGTTTCTCGACGCCGCACCGTGAGCGTTGAGGTGCTCGCGGTTGGGGAAACTCGGACGTTGGCACATGGACGTAAACTCGGCTTTCTGGACAACTGACCGTCTCGTTTAATTGTTGAGAACAGGCGACGGGCCCTTTGGAATTGGCTGCATTCGGAGGTCACTCCTTATCGCTGCCGACACCGCTGTAAACTTCCGTTAGCCCGTAGATAAGATTTGTGGCAACATAAGGCTCACTTGTAAATGAGATCGTCGTCTGTAAGTGAGAATCGTCGTCGCATATGGCGGAATCGGTTGATTCGTTGGGCGGGAACTGATCTTGCCCCCGCGAAACGTATCCCTTAGCTGACAATCAGCGAAGGGGATGCAGATGACGAAGGCGACGCGAGCGCGGTACACGCTTGAGTTCAAGCAAGAGGCGGTTCGGCTTGTTGAGTCGGGCCAGAGTATAGCGGCGGCATCGCGAACGTTGGGTCTGGTAGAGCAGACGTTGTTCAACTGGGTCAAGGCTCATCGCGGAGGCACGCTGAAGGGTGCCGAGAGCCGGTCGAAGGTGACCGCCGAGCAGATCTCCGTCATTGACCCAGCGAGGTCAGCGGTCGGCGCTGTGAGGTTCCTGTGGATGATGCCTGCATTGTTCATGAGCACATCGAGCTTGGGAAATCCGATTTTCACACGCGTCGCGAGCGTAGCGATTTGCGCAGGATGTGCGACATCGCTCTGGATAGTGTGGAGCTTCGGTGCCTCTTATTTACATCGTCCAGTACTGACTCGCGCCGACCGGTCACATTACCTCGTGAGCAAGTTTGACGAATTTGAGCGCGAAGCAAGGCCGATGCCGGCGGAGCCTCCGGTGATCAGGATGGTGCGACCACTGAGAATCATAAAATTCCTTTCGGGCGTTTCGTTTGAGGTGAAGTCCAAAACTTGGTGTGTCTCAAGTTAAGTAAAGGTAATCAAGCCTCCTTTCGGCTATGAATGCGCCAGCATTACGCATTACCTAGCCCCCATCTCCTTGTCTTGATTGAGCGCGTAGTCTGCCTCAAGCAAAAGATCGCCGAGGCTTTCGGCTCGGAGCGCCGCCATCCTAAACGGGCTTGCTATTTGCTTATCTTCACACTCGATACGCCCACCTGACCTCCAATGACTGTAAGTTGCAAAGCTGTCGCATCCAGAGGTGCAGTCAATAGCGCAGACATTGTTGGCGCACCATCATTCAGGAAGACTTCAATCGATCCAACGTCCAAGAAGATGCTAACGGAAAGTGAGCTGGTGAAATTGCATTGAACGGAGCGACGAGTCTTCCAGGCATCTCCTTCTTTTGGAATTGGCCCGCATCGTCCTCGATCAAGAAGCATATTCCGAGCGGCGGGATTGAACTCGAGATGTGTCATGTAGTCACCTCCGCCACGAAGAGACAGATAGATCGCCTCAGGCCAGGAATTACGTACGGACGAAAGTGTGAAATCTATCCGACAGCAAGCTTGCGCGGCCCCGTCAGGCCACACGTACTCCTGTCCAGCGGATACAATTTGATCTTTACCACGAATGCTGGTCTTAAACAGCGAGCTCGCTGCATCGATAGGACGGTTCTGTAGTGTTGGCTTTCCATCTACTAGTTGCAGGCGTAGCTCCCGGACGAGGCTAAGTTGTCCGATGTATCCTTGCTCCTGAACTGCGTCTGCATAATTCCAGTTATTCATCCAGGCTACGGCAAAGGTCGGTTCGAGCGGATTCGCCGATCCCCCGCCAAACGCAGTCGCCGCGTAAAAATCCGGCCCCCCGTCCAACCAAGCGCCGTCCGCCTCGTCCGGTTCGAAGCGATAGCCATCAAAGGTGCCCAGCCAACAGTGAGTTCCGGTGGTAAACCCGCTGGCGGTTCCATTCGCCCCGCACCATAAGACCCACTTCTCGCTAACAGTCGTTCCGTCTGTCCCATGCAACGGCAAAGCAAAAAGATTAGGGCACTCAAGTGTGCCAAGGCCCGCATTTTGGAAAGTTCCGCTGGACTTCCACGACCTCAGATCAGATGACCTGTAGAAGCCAATTTGACCAGGCTCTGCAAGACTCATCACCCAGCTTTGACTCGGATCGTGCCAGAAGACACTGGGATCTCGAAACACCCTGTCCGTAAGACTCTGATCCTTCGCTCGTGGATTCGTCATCACTACCGAGTCAAAGCGAAAGGAGGAGCCGCCATCATGCGAGTACCATCGCCCTGTTCCTTGACCTCCCAGTGGCTTGCATGGCATTGTCATCAGCGCGAGCACTGTGCCTCGACCAAAGCCGGCGCTATTATGCCGGTCAATCACCGATGAACCGGTCCAAACGTCTCCGTAAGGAGTCGTATCTTTTGGAATGGACGTGCCTCGCTGCGACCAATGCACAAGATCGATGGAGGAGAAATGCAACCACACCGTACCACCACGATGATGTGGAAAATCACTATTCCACAAGATCCATAAATGCCAACTGTCATTGATCCAGAGCGGTCTTTGCGGATCGTTGATCCGACCTGTTGCCGCGTTCACATGAAATCTAGGAACGCTAGGTTCTATGGTGGTCGTCACCGCCGAAAACAAACGCCGTACGGAGGATGAAAACAATGTACCGCCGGCGAGCAATCCAAGCACTTTGCGCCTTGTTATGAGATTACGCATGAATTCCTCCCTGCAGGATTTACAGAGTTGTCAACAGAAGATTTGCGGCACACGTCTAGAGTGTCGGTCGACCTATCGCTTCCAAATTGACTTGAGTTCCCACGCTTGCCCGACGAGAGTGGCCGCGTCGATCCCCACTGGAAATACTTGTATCGAGCTGGCCGGTGATGTCGAATAGATCAGGTCGGTCATGGCAATCGTTCCGTCTTGCGCAAAAGCCTCCACCGATGAGCGATCCACGATCAGCATCAAGGCGTACGGCCTGCTGGTCAAAATGGGGGCCACTGTCCTGACTGGAAAAGCTTTGTCAATTATTTGCCCAGACTGTGTGCGGTCAATGTAGAACTGCTTCTTGCCGGTGTCGAAGCCAATGTCCGTCCAGTGTTGTTTGTCGGAGTAAAGCCGCACGCCGAAGACCTGCTGAGCGGGACGCCCGAAGTTCAAATGCAATTCGTACGGCGTCCCAATCTGACTCCCACCTACGTCCTTGCTCATGAGGAGTTCATCCAGGCGAAGAGTCGTGCCCCGAAGCGGCGCAATCACCGGCTCCTGCTTCAACGCCACCCCACCGCTATCTTTTACAAACGAGAGTCGTCGAGGCAAGCTCATCTGCCCCCGCCAAGGCGCAGTGGGCAATTTCGCGGCGTACTGCCAATTGCTCATCCATCCGATCAGTACTGGCCTTTCGCCTTGGGGCAATCCGTTGTAACTGATGGCGCAGTAATCGTCCTTCCCATAATTGGTCCAGCCGTGTGCGCCGGGTTCGGTGGACGCGATGAAGTTCTTGCCGTCGAAGCTGCCGAAGAAATACTGTTCGCCCGACCCGCCCTGCGGGGCGCCGGGATTGAGGCCGATCTTGAGAACCCACAGGCTTTCTTTGCCATTCTCAGAAGGGATACGAAGGAGATTCGGACACTCCCAGACTCCCGCCACATCTCCGGCCGGACCGAAGTCGCTGAGTTGCGTCCAGTCCTTTAAGTTGGTTGAGGAGTAAAGCTGGACTTTGTGTTCTTTGGGTAGTGAGACAGCCATGATCCAGTGGTGCGCGGCGTCGTCCCAAAAAACTCCCGGATCGCGGAAGTCGCTTAAGTGGAGATCGAGTACCGGATTTTTCTCATATTTGGTCCATGTGCGGCCGTTATCCAGGCTATAAGCGAGGTTCTGCGTTTCGCGGTGCCCCTGCGGAGTATTTGCGTCTCCGGTGTAAACCGCGACCAGGCATTCTTTAGCCGTCGTACAGAAGCCGCTACTGTTGGCACGGTCGACGACTACGCTTCCCGTGAAAATCATGGTCCCGTCTTTCTCTGGAATCGCCACAGGCAGTTCATGCCAATGCAGCAGGTCTCGACTGACCGCGTGGCCCCAACTCATGTGTCCCCATTGATCGCCGAAAGGGTTGTACTGGAAGAACAGATGGTATTCTCCGCGGAAGTAGACGAGGCCGTTTGGGTCATTTGTCCAGTTCAAGCGCGGTGAGAAATGCACCTGAGGACGATAAGGCTGGGCATAAGTGGAAGCTTGTCCTTTGGCCTGTAGACCATGCAAAGCCACAATTACGGTGCAGACAATCCATTCATAAACTCTCACCTTGACCATTTAGCACCTTTCGAGGCTCCCATCTCATGCAAGATAGGTCGTTGTGCGATGAGTTATCTGTTTCGAAACTAGAAATCATCGCGTTCTGAGTTTTCTGTAGAAACAGAGGTCAGTTGAAAGCATTCCTGCACTGACCATTGCGGGGTGGCTCCAGCCCGGCTAGCAACAATCGATCCGAGGCCGTTGGCAAAGCGTGCCGCTCGTTCGATCGCCCATCCGCGATGGTAGCCGTGTAGGAATGCGGCGGAAAATGCGTCTCCGGCACCCACGGTGTCATGGACAACAACCGGGTAACCGGGAACATTATGGAGGGAATCCTCTTCATAAACGCAGCACCCCGCCGCTCCAAGGGTGATACAAATCGCGTCTAATTCATACTGTTCGGCGGTGGCCTTACAGAATGCCTGCAAAGTGAATGTATCGGTCGGCATCCCATTCATCTCGCCGAGCAGCTTTGCTTCGACTTCATTCAGTTTCAAGACAGACGCCAACTTGCAAAGACGTTGAACGAGGGGAATGTTCCAGTGTCCGAGGCGCAGATTCATATCGTAGAAGCAGCGCACACCCCGTAACGCTGCTTTGAGATTGTGAGTGCCCCGTTCAATGTTCGGCTCAGTTTGGAGAAGCGTACCGAAATATAGCCAATCCGGATTCCAGCGCATAGCCTTATCCGCGATTTCGGGAGTGATCATCACCGCGTCGAAAGCAGCTGGCCGCGGTATCTCAAAGTGCGGTTCGCCTTCCGCCGTTGTGCTGACGGTAGCGATGCCCGTCGCCCAATGGTCCACTGACTGAACAAAGTCTGTGGGCAAAGAAAATGACTTCATGGCATCGTACGCAGTTCGACCTCGCACGTCGTTGCCAAGGCCAGTTAGCAACGATGCCGAGTCTCCGAGCCGAGAGATATTTACTGAGAAGTTTAGGGCAGCTCCCCCCAGTAATTCCTGGTTCGGAAAGACATCCCAGAGAATTTCGCCGATACTCAAAACCCGCATATTTCACCTAGTCAGCTATGCGCAAGCATGGTAGCACAATGTATATGCAGGTCAAGTAAAAGTTGTCTATTTTGCGGCTGAGAGGCGTATAATTGTGGACGCCCGTGAGGATCGATCGACTTTGGAAGATCGCATGCGGGGCAACCGGGGCCGAAAGATGAATCCAGGTGAAGTGAAAGTGCGTCCCAGGTATCTCGACATTGTGGAGAGTCTTCGCTCAGATATCTCATCTGGACGATTTAAAGCCGGTGGGCGCCTTCCAAGTGAAGCTGAACTGGTTCGCAAGTTCGCTGTAAGCCGCATGACGGTCGTCAAGGCCATGCGGCAACTTCAGCAAGAAGGCCTGCTGACTCGGAGAGCTGGCTCAGGGACCTACGCCGCCAACCTTGTGGCCGACGAGAGCATGGTCTTCGGACTGCTAATACCGGATTTAGGGCAGACTGAAATCTTTGAGCCAATTTGTCGAGGAATGGTTCGGTCCCCATTGGCGGCAAAGCATTCGCTCTCCTGGGTTCAGACACTTTCTACAGCCGAACATGCAGCAGAAGAAGCGGAGCAGTTGTGCCATCGCTACATCGAGCAGGGGGTATCCGGAGTCTTCTTCGCTCCCCAGGAGTTCGCTCCGCCGCATCACGACGTAAATGGACGTATCTTGAAGGAGTTAGATAAAGCGGATATTCCAGTCATTCTTCTCGATCGTTGTGTTCTGAAATATCCCGAACGTAGCAATTACGATTTGATCGGCCTGGATAACCGGAGGGCGGGATACGTAGTGACCACCCACCTGATTCGGCAAGGAGCCCAACGTATTGCGTTTCTGGTTCGGGAGGGCTCAGCTGAGACCGTGGAAGAACGAATTTCCGGCTACCACAAAGCTCTTTATGACAACAATATGTCTATCTCAAGAGATCTGCTGCTGCGTGGCGATGCAGCAGACAAGGTGTTCGTTGAGCGAGCACTTCAGACTCGGGAGATCGATGCAATAATGTGCGCTAACGACATCACCGCCGCGAATCTGATGCAGACTCTACTGAGCCTCCAGGTGAGAATTCCGGACGACGTCCGTATTGCGGGAGTCGACGACGTTAAGTATGCCAAGCTGCTGCCAATTCCGCTCACTACCTATCAACAGCCTTGTGCTGAGATCGGGGCTGTCAGCATGTCAGCAATGGTCGAGCGAGTCAAGAATCGACAACTTCCGGCGAGATCCATACTACTGAACGGAACCCTTGTGGTGAGACAATCCTGTGGTGCTAAGCGCGTAGTTTGAGGTATTTAAGGCCCGTCTTCAAGTTGAATATACAACTTTTGGCAACTAGGATAGACAAATTGATTGACAATCCCGCATCGAGCCATCTACAACTCCTTTCCATAATTGGCAGGAGGCTGTATGGTTCGAACGGATCAACTACCCAATGTTCAAACGATCGGGACATCAATTTCAAAAGTCACAGCCGATCGACCCTCATGGCGGCGATCTACCTACACGTTTCTGGCCGCCGTACTGTTCATAGTTTCACTTGCCATTGACGCGCCGCTCGTCGCGCGAGGTCAAGCTACTTCGGGCGCTATCTCGGGATTCGTAACCGACAACGTCGGAGCCGCGATTCCTCAAGCCAAGGTAAGCGTAAAGGATGAAGGCACAAACGTCGTTACCGAAGCGTCCACGGATGGATCCGGTTTTTACAACGTGACCAATCTCATCGCCGGGAACTATACGGTCACAGTAACGGCAAACGGATTCAAGACTTTCTCCAAGCAACACGTTCTATTGCAAATAGATTCAGCCGTAAAGGCGGATGCACATCTCGATCCGGGCATGGTCACCCAATCTGTGACCGTTACTGCGGCGCCAGCGGCTCTCAAGACGGAAAAGACCGATGTCGATCATCTGCTGGAGCAGCACGAAATTGAGACAGTCCCGGTTCAGGACGATAATCTGACGACCCTCTATTTAACGGCGCCCGGAGTCGTCCCTTTCAGTTTCCAAATCTCAACGAATGAGAATCCCTCGGAAGGCTTCATGACCTCGGTAAATGGCCAACTATGGATGGCTAATGACTACCAGGTTAACGGGATCACCGATATTGCCTGGGGCTTCACGGGTTTGCAGATTATCGTTCCTCCGCCAGATTCAGTGCAGGAGCTGAAAATCACGACCGCAGACTATGATCCGGTATACGGAAATGTCGGAGGCATGGTCGCCCAATACGACACGAAATCCGGCACAAACGACTTCCACGGATCGGCGTACTGGATGAATCGGAACGATTGGTCCTTCGCGGCAAATCCGTTCACCGAGAAGATCCCCGGAACTGGACCTCAGGGTAGAGGAGTAGGAGTCGCACCCTACAACGAGAACATTGGTGGTGTCGCGTTGGGGGGCCCAATCAAGAAGGACAAAATCTTCTTTTTCGCGGACTATCGGCTCAACCGTCGTCTGGTTGGCGCCAATCTGATTACAACTGTGCCGAATGACGCCTTCCGTAGCGGTGACTTTAGCTCGGTTGCTGCGACCAATCCGATTTATGACCCGGACACGGGCAATCCCGACGGCAGCTGGCGGACGCAATTTCCAAACAACACGATACCTGCCAATCGGATCAACCCAGCCTCCGCCAATCTGCTCGCTCTACTACCGCATGCCAACATCAATCAGGATACCCAAAATAATTATCTGGGGACCGGCAAATCTCCCTTTAGCACTGACGAGATCGACGAGCGGGTGGACTGGAATTTTTCGGACAAGAACAAGCTCTTCGAAGAGTACTCGTATATGTGGTCGTATTTTTCCAATCCGAGCGTCTTTGGCGTAACGGCCGGTGGGCCTTCCATCGCGGGCGGCAACGCTTCAACGGCAAACTCCTGGAACCAACTGCTCTCGATAAACTACACGCATAGTTTTAACCCGAACCTGCTAGCAGAATTCCGCGGAGGATTCGCTCGTTTTTATCTCAACGAATATCAGAACGACGCGAGTCTCGAAACAAATAACGCGGTGGGAATTCCGAACATCAACCAGGGCACCCCCCTGACAGGCGGATTGGCAGCCATAGAGGTCGCCGGGCCGGTTGGTTCGTGGATGATGGGTACACAGGGTTCCGTGCCTCGCCTCGACAGGTCCACTGTGTTCCAGGGTGTAAACAACTGGACGAAAGTGGACGGGAACCATGAGATTCGCTGGGGCGTCGACTATCGCAAAAATTTCGAGGATCTCTTCACACTTAACCAGAGCACTCGCGGCGAGTTTGATTTCAACCAGACCGTTACCGGCACCGCTGAGGTTCCGGATTCCGGACTTTCCCAGGCTTCGTTCCTGCTGGGGGGGGCGGGATCCTTTGAGCGCGGCCAATTCGTCATTTGGCCAGATGAGCGTGCAACACGCATTTCAGCATATGGAGGCGATGTCTGGAAGGTCACGCCTAAGCTGACCCTGAACTACGGTCTTCGCTGGGATTACATCTCGCCGATCAGCCCGAAGAATCCGGGCGGAGATGTAAATTATGACTTCAATACCGGCAGCCTCATTCTGGCCGGTTTGGGGTCTGTTTCCAAATACTCCAATGTGCAGCCCCGATATAACAACTTCGCCCCGCGGCTTGGCGTCGCGTATATGTTAACGGAGAAGACCGTGGCTCGCTTAGGATTTGGGCGCAGCTACTTTATCAATGGGTTTGACGCGGCCTTCAATCACCTCGACTCGTCGTATCCGGTTGCGCAGGCACAGGCGGTTGACCAGTCCAGCCTGTACACGCCCATCTTTCCCATGAATGAAGGACCGCCAACACCTCAAGCCCCTGAGTTCCCTGCGTCGGGTATCATACCTGCCGCTGATGTGCCTCCCAATGATTTTGCCAAGGCCTTTCCTTTCGTGCGGAAGACCTCGAGTGTCGATTCCTGGAACGTCTCCATTCAACAGCAACTGGGAAGAAACACTGTTGTGACTGCGGCGTATGTCGGCAACAAAGGCAACAATCTCGATTATTCACTGTACAACGTTGACGCAGCCCCTCCGGGACCTGGTGATCTGCTCACCCGTCGACCCCTGTACATCAAATTTGGCTTTACCGGTCAGATGTATGTGAATTGCACGTGTGATGACTCAAACTACAATGCCCTTCAAATCACTGGATACAGACGCTTCACAAACGGCTATAGCTTCCACTCTGCGTTCACTTGGGCGAAGGCTCTAGATGATGAGATCGGAAATCGAGGACCGCAAGGTGGAAACCCTTACGATATCAAGGGAAGCTACGGTGTGTCGTACCTCAATCAGGCAGTCGTGTGGACTACCACGCATAGCATCCTCATTCCTTACGGCAGAGGGCAGCGATGGGGGGCTAACGCCAATCCGGTCGTTCAGACATTGCTGGGTGGTTGGACCTTCGATGGAATAACCACGCTCCAATCCGGAATCTCTCTTTCACCTACAGATAGCGACAGCAGCACTCTCAATGCCGACTTTGCACAACGCCCCAACCGAGTACCGGGCGTTCCCTTCTACCCAAAAGGGAAGAACCGAAATAATTGGTTGAATCCGGCAGCGTTTGTGACTCCTCCAGTCTGCTGCGTCTGGGGAAATGCGCATCCGGGTAGCATGCGGGGAGCTCCCTATTACGACCTAGACTGGGCGATGGGCAAGGTGTTCAGTTTCAAGACTCCTCTGAACGAATCTACAAATTTACAGTTTCGAGCGGAAGCCTTCAATCTGTTTAACACTACGAACCTGGGGCAGCCCATCAACGATATCAACAATCCCCAATACGGTTTGATAAACAGCATTAATGGAAGTATGCGCAATCTACAGTTCGAGCTGCATTTGCGATGGTGAGGGTCGATTCGGCTCGAACCTCCATACTCATAACCGCGGTGGAGACCGATGCTGCTTCGTTAAGTCTCTTCAAGGAACACAATCGTAGAAGAGAGTTGTGGGTGAAGCTGTCTGTGACCTGAAGCCTTTTTGGGCGCCGGGGCTCTACTATACCCACGAGTGCCCAGACCTTTTCCGGGTGGCGGATACTTAGATTAAAGGCAGTGCATTTCGGCGAGTCACAGTTATTGAGGGAAGCGAGCAAAAGCACTATATCGCATGTATGGCATGGCGACCAAGACGCGTAACAAAACCTTCGGACTGATGATACTTGCCGTCCTATCGAGCGGCTATGCATTCCCGCAAACGACAACGAATGAGCAAATTGTCCTTCACTATAAGCGGGCCGAGGCTGCTCTGAGGGTCGGTGAATCGCAAACGGCTGCCGCGGAATTCAAGGAGATTTTGAATCTGGATCCCGGTAACGCGGAAGCATCTGCCAACCTTGGAGTCATAGCGTACAAACAGGCAGATTTTTCGGAGGCGAAGCAGTTCTTTACCGATGCGCTGAAGAGCAATCCTTCCTTATGGGATGCCAAGGCTCTTCTAGGATTGTGTCAGATCCGCCTGGGCGATCCAGGCGAAGGAATTCCCCTTCTTACAGAATCATTTCCGCAGGTCCGCAACCAGAGCGTGAAGATCGATGCTGGCGTGGCTCTCATTCGATACCATCAGGAACAGAAGACGCTCGGCCAAGTTGTGAACGTAATCCGAAATCTCGAGGACTCTAACCCTGACAATCCCGAGGTGTTGTATGTTGCATATCGCGCGTACTCAGAGCTAGCCGCTCAGGCACTCGCGAGTCTGTCTCAAAAAGCGCCCAACTCCGTCCACGTGCACCAAATTCTTGGAGAGGCGGCAATGACGCAAGACGATTTCCCGGGCGCGATTCTGCAGTTCAGAAAGGCGATAGAGGTCGACCCGAAGACTCCGGGAATTCACTACGAGTTGGGTCGTGCGATATTGACAAACTCTCAGAACGCGGCAGCTCGTCAAGAGGCACAACAGGAGTTTGAAACGGAATTGAAATCCGATCCCGCGGATTTCAACTCGGAATACGAGTTGGGAGAGCTCTATCGTCTGGCATCGAACCTGCAGCTTGCGGAAGAACACTTCGAACGCGCTCTTCAGTTACGGCCGGACTTCGTCGATGCGCAGATTGGATTAGGCAATGTTCTGGTAGATGAGGGGAGGCCCGCGGAGGCGATTCCCCATTTCGCTGAAGCGGTCCGTCTGGATCCCGATAACGAAGGAGCGCACTATAAGCTTGCCCGAGAATACCGGGCCGTCGGTCGTGACCAGGATGCGGCCAAAGAAATGCTTGAGTTTCAGAAGCTGCATAATACGAATGCTGCCGACCACTCCAAGCCCCCTGAGAAACCTAGCAGTTCCCACAATTGATGAATTGAGTGCCGCATCTCTCCAAAGTTAGAGCGAGTCAGGTTCACGGACAACAGAATTCGCATGCGAGCTTTCTCCGAGACAAGTCCGCAACAGGATTGCGTTGCGTTCTGCCATACCGATTGAACCTTTTGTTTCATCAACGACTGCTTGTATAGATGGCCTACGCGAATGAAACTTAATTTTTATCTTGTGAAGAGTTCGCTTGTGGGAGCTCTCGGCGGTCTACTATTTGGATTCGACACCGCCGTGATCGCGGGTACGACCCGTGCGCTCACTTCCACGTTCGGCTTGACCTCTCCCCAATTGGGATTCACGGTCTCGATCGCTCTTTGGGGTACCGTGCTAGGAGCCATGATCACTGGAATATTGGGGGAACAACTGGGCGGCCGCGGTGCTCTTCGGATCATGGCGGCTCTTTACGTATTGTCAGCTCTCGGCTGTGCGTTTGCCTGGAACTGGCCTGCCCTACTGATCTTTCGCTTTATCTGCGGAATCGGTATCGGAGGATCGTCCGTTCTCGGACCTGTTTATATTGCGGAGATCGCCCCAGCAAAGTGGCGAGGCAGACTGGTTGGAATGTTCCAGATCAATGTCGTAGTGGGAATCCTGTTGGCATATGGTTCAAATTTCTGTCTGGCGAGGCTGAATCTCGGCCCGGCTTTATGGCATTACCAGCTTGGAATAGCGGCCATCCCGGCAATAATCTTCCTTGCGTTGCTCTTTGCTATCCCCATTAGCTCGCGATGGCTGGTTACCCAGAACCGGATCGACGAAGCCCGCCAGGTACTCGAACTCTTAGGTTCGCCTAATTCGGATGAGGAATTGCAGGAGATAGTGCGTTCGATCCATTTGGATCGAGCTGCAAGACACGAACATGTTTTTTCCAGGAAGTACGGTTTCCCAATCTTTCTCGCCATCAGTCTGGGTATGTTCAACCAACTCTCGGGGATTAACGCGATCCTCTATTACCTGAACGACATTTTTGCTGCTGCAGGTTTCAACAGTGTGTCGAGTAACCTGCAAGCCGTCGTAATTGGCGCCACAAACCTGCTCGCGACCCTCCTTGCCATGTCTCTCATCGACAAGCTTGGTCGCAAAACCCTCCTCCTAGTCGGTTCAGTAGGAATGGTAATTTGCCTTTTAGGGGTCGCGATCCTTTTCGCTCGGCACGCACGGTCAATGTCACTCCTGTGGCTGCTGGTCGGGTTTATTGTTTCCTTTGCCATTTCACAGGGGTCGGTAATCTGGGTGTACATCAGTGAAATCTTCCCATCACGGGTTCGCTCTCGCGGGCAGAGCATAGGGTCTTCTGCACATTGGAACCAACGCCGTGATTGCAACCATTTTTCCAACGGTAGCTGCGAGATCGACAGCCCACCCGTTCTATTTCTTTGCCGTAATGATGGGCCTGCAGTTTGTTCTCGTTCTGTTTGTCTTCCCCGAGACAAAGCGCGCCAGTTTGGGGCAGATCTAGGCCAATCTTGGAATCGAATAGCGGCGACTTAGAACAAAGGAAGTTATTCCGCAATCGACCAATCGATCGATTTGGAGCCCTTCGTGAATCGACGCAGCTTTCTTCTCTCCTCGGCCGCCGCTGCTCTGCATCGGAGCTGTTTTTCAACATCCACCGTCTCGCAAAACAGCGCAACCATTGACGACGGTTTAACAAAGAATGCCCTCAGCGCCGACCCCTTACGGCCGCAATACCACTTGCTTCCCCAGGCGGGCTTTGTCGGCGATCCTTGCGCACCACGATTTTTTGAGGGAAAGTACCACGTATTTTTTCACGGTAGCTTCGGTGGTAGAGGCTGGCATCACGCCATGAGTACCGACCTCGTCCATTGGCAACATATGCCTATCGCATTGGCGCCCACGGATGGTGGTTACGATGCCTACGGCACCTTTACAGGGGGCGTACTCCAAGGGGGAGAGGGAGCGGGCGTCGTTTACACTGCAGTTACCAAGGTCCCGAGAAACCAGGAAACTATCCGCGCAGAAGGCCTCCGCGAAGTGCAAGCCATCGCGACTTCCATGGACGGAGATCTTCGCACATGGAAAAAGCGTGAGAAGCCAATCATCGATTCTCCGCCCCCGGGCCTTCAGGTCACAGGATTTCGCGATCCGTTTGCATGGAAAGATGGGGATACCTGGTACTTATGCGTCGGCTCGGGCTTTCCGCAGGTCGGAGGAGCCGTGCTGCTCTATCGTTCGACCGATACGGTGAACTGGGAATATCTCCATCCACTGGCGCAGGGAATCTGGAATGGTCAATCGTTTTCCAATCCTGTGCCAAGTGGCGAAATGTGGGAGTGCCCGGACTTTTTCCCTTTGGGGAATAAATATGTCCTCCTCTACTCCACCGAGCATACAACTCGTTGGGAGGTTGGCACCTTTGATAAATCCGATCTCCGCTTCCATTCTGAGTGGAAGGGGATTCTGGACCAGGGCGCCTATTACGCTCCGCGAAGTATGCCCGACGGCAATAATCGGCGAATACTGTGGGGATGGGTTCAGGAGACCCGCGGTCCAGTCGAAAGTCGCAAGGCGGGTTGGTCGGGGAGCATCTCACTTCCACGTGTCCTCAGCTTAGGGGTGGACAATGCCTTGCTCATGGAGGTTGCCCCGGAGCTCGCCTCATTGCGGCAAAACACGCGCGAGATAACAAGGCCACAGAGCCCTTCTGTACTCGAGGCGGCTCTCTCCCAGGCGGTCATTCACCACCGCGGCGGAGAGGTGATCTGTACATTCACACCAGCTGAGGACGAGTGCACTCTTGAACTACAGCTCCAATCGCGTGAGGCAATAAGCAGAATACTCGCGCTTGCGTACTCCAAGGCGAACGGCGCACCCTGCGTCGCGATTGGGGACAAACTGCTACCCCTGAGTCCCGACGCCAATGGAGAGTCCACTCTGCACCTCTGGATAGATGGCTCAATTATTGAGACATTTATCGATAGAAAGCAGGCCATCACGACGAGATACTACGGCGCGCCTGATGAGACTGGCGAAATCCGCGTTGTATGGGGCGGTCCTGTTAAATCGCTGAAGAGCATGACAATTTCCGAAATCAAGCCGATATCGAGTGATCGCTTAACGACTTGAATGCTAGTATGTTCACCCTTAATGCCGTCCTTGGACGAAATGTTTTGGACGAGTTTCAGAGGCAAGAATGAAAATTGGTGTCAGTGCTTTTGCGTGGACCGCAGACTTTCGCGAATCCCATCTTGAGATTCTGCCGCGGCTTCGAGATCACGGACTGACTGCCTTCGAGGTTCCGATGTTCGAGCCTGAGAGGCTGCCCGCCGCCAAGATTCGCCGGGTGATGGAGGACAACGGCCTTACCTGCAGTGTCTGCGCCATCCTGCCGCAGGGGATAAATCCCATCAGTTCGGATGCCGGAATTAGGAAGAAGTCCGCCGCTCACTTGATGAGATGTCTGGAGGTAGCTGCAGAAATGGGTGCCACACTTATTGGAGGACCGGTATATGCTCCGATCGGTTATTTCTCCGGCCGACGTCGAAGCAAGGAAGAATGGGACTGGGCTATTGACGCATTTCAGCAACTCAGCTCTACGCTCGACACCAACAAACTCGACCTATCCATCGAACCTGTAAACCGGTCCGAAACATACTTTCTGACGACAGCTCGGGATGCGAGAGCGCTTTGTGATGCTATCGATCATCCTCGCATTGGAGTGACGATCGACACATTTCACGCGAACATCGAAGAAAAGATCATATCGGACGCGATCAGCGTCGCAGGTAACCGCTTAAAGCATCTTCACGTGAGCGAAAATGATCGGGGACTCTTGGGTTCAGGGCATGTCGATTTTGAAGCAGTCATTGACGCTCTTCGCAAGATCCGGTATTCCGGCTGCCTTATGATCGAGGGCTTCGGCTATTCTCCGAAAGAAGCAGCGGCACCTGGGACAATATGGGCAGATGTCGAGGTGTCACCAGAAGACATTGCGTTCGACGGGGTGCGATACCTTCAGAACCTTCTCTGAACCAGCCTTCCCGTCGCCCTCTATCGTCAAAACCGACGGTTCTTCCTGCCCCGGAGAGTTGATTTCGAATTCCTCGGGTTTCGCGCTGGGATCTGTGTTTACGCAACATTGGTAAGCGGTGGAAGGAGCCGCCTCCTATTGTT
>Ga0206870_1111_pt1 | contig 20173 bp, 27 predicted proteins | sample Alteio_BWOrgCont_36_FD_152620 | JGI IMG/M metagenome (GOLD analysis project Ga0206870, IMG submission 152620) | Enriched cells from forest soil in Barre Woods Harvard Forest LTER site, Petersham, Massachusetts, United States -... | ecosystem: Environmental > Terrestrial > Soil > Temperate forest >... | reverse complement strand
TACTGAATGCGCGGAAATGCCACTATGTGCGCAGAATCAGTGGTTTACTGACGGAACAGGAGAGCTGAGAGCCACTCAGTAACACACGGTAAGGTCAGGTGGTGGGCACAATTTTAGGCACAATTTCCGGTGGCACCTGATGCTTCTATACGGCAGCCTGTCATCGCTAAATTACACTTTTTATGACTTCGTCTTTCCTCGTCGTCCGTGGCTCGCCAGCGCTGGAATGGACGGCGCGAGTGCTTCCCGTGCCAGGCGCAGCGTGTCTGAGAAACTTGGCTGGGTCGCATCTTCTAGCGCCGGGGTATGCTTACGGACCACTGCCTTCAAACGTTCCTTGAGTCGATTGTGACAGCGCTGGCACATGCTTTTGGCGTAATGCGGCCTGTCCCTGCGCTCGCACTTCCAACAGCCGTCTTCTTCAAAGAGCCAGGTGAACTTGTTTCTTTGGATGATGGTCTGACGCCGCTTAATTTCATAGGCGACTGCGCGTGGCTGAAACCACGGCTCCAAAATGGGGTCGTTTTCGCCTTCCATAGACTCGGCTGCCAGTTCGTCTCTAATCGAATCCACCATGCGCTTTAATTCCGCAATACGCTCTGTGCGGTCGAGCACGACGATTTCAGCGGCCTTTGGCTTACTGTTCTCCATGGTCGGCTCCTTTGGCGTGCGGATGGCAGGATTCGTACACTCGCATCAGGTCGTGCGCGGAGAGCTTCGTGTAGGGCATCGTGCTTGAGATAGAGCTATGGCCGAGAAGTTCCTGCACCGCGCGGAGATCGGCTCCGCCCACCAGTAGGTGAGTTCCAAATGCCCGGCGAAAGTCGTGGGGGCGCGCGTACTTGACTCCAGCTCGGTGCGCGAGCCGCCGGAGCACGCCTCGTATCGCTTCCGGCGGATACGGCCTTGCAGGGAGCGGACTGAAACCCTTAAAGCTCCGCCCAAGGCGATGCAACCGCGCGAGGGCATCGGCGGGCGTTGGTAATTCCGTGATCGACCCCAACGCGATATCTCTCTGCGCCTGGTCGATGTAAATACGCCCATACCAGCGACCAGCTCGGCGATGGACCATGCCGACCCGCGCGGGCGCTTCGAAGAGATATCCCGCAGTCTCCCTCCTCTTCCGTGTGCTCAAATACTCCCGGATCGCCTTCGCAGCGTAGGAACCAAAACGCTCCACCCGATCCTTCCCACCCTTGCCGTTCTTAACTCGGATGGAGCCTCCGTCGCCGTCCCAAATGATGTCCTCGGTCTTGAGATTGACGAATTCGCTTATTCGGACGCCTGTGCCATAGAGGACTTCGATCACCGCGCTCTCGAAGGGATCGCGTGCGGCTGCGATCATGGCTTCGATGTCAGAGAGGGGCGGCACGTACTGCATACGAAAGGCGAGCTTCCGTTTCGCAATCAGGAGCATCGGGTTGTGGCGGGTAAGTCCAGTGCTGGTAATGAATTTGTAGAAAGAGCGGAGGCCGATGGTGTGGTGATTTATGGAGCTGTCTGCCAGGCCACGTTCGAGCAAGGTGTTGAGAAAGATGCGCACGTCCGCCCGAGTTGCCTCGACCACGTTTGCCGCGCCCAAGCTTTCAATGAAGAGCTGACACGAGGAATGGTATGCACGAATCGTAGCCCGCGAAAGATGACGTGATTCAAGGTATCGCACGAATGATTCGACCAGCTCTTGATTGGCGAGCGCGTAAGACGGCGTGATATCGCTCATGGGCATACCTCACCCGCACTGCCGTGCTCAGAAACGGGTACGAAGCTCTTGCGCCAAATGAACAGATTGCCCTCTCGGATATCGGCGTGGATGTAACGTCGATTCTCGGCCCCGATTCTTGCTTAGGCAATAAATGAGAACGGCCTGTGCGCACGGCAGACTGAGTTCGGTGCGGTAGGGAGCAAGCTCGAACTGAAAGGCTTCCGCTTCCCCGGCTCGTAGATGAACGACAGCATCAGCAAGCTCGTCCCAAAAGGGAAGCGCCTCGATTGCCTCGCGGGTACCGGAAGGGACGGCTGGAAGGTCGAAGGTAGAAATGTCAAAGCGAGGTTCCTCAGCCCGCATCCATGCAACGAATCGCCAAAGCCACGAGCAGCGGACTTCCAGCCGTGCCCACATCGCTGCTTCCTGCTCTTCGTCCGGCAGCGCGTTATACAGCCACTCGCATACATGCGCTTGCACGGTTGTCCAAATCGCGTAACTAACCGAAAGCACGGTCCCGATCGCTAAAACAGCTCTGAGCGTTTCAAAGGTCATGACGCCCTCCGAACCGAGTTCAGGAAGAAACTCTCTGCAATCAAATTGGCGATTGCTTCAGTGGAGAGCTGCTTGCGTCTCACGACAGGGGGCAGCGCCTTCACCAACTGCTCAGCCGCTTTTCGAGAATTGAGGAGTAATTCCACCCTTTCGCGTCTCAGGTGTTCACGGACAAGAAGATCGTTGGGAGTGGCCTTTTTCGAAGCAGTGTTGTTCGGCCCGGCCTTGTGAAGTTGCGAGAATAGCGGAAAGAAATTATCGTGCTGTGTAGCCATTTCAGCCTCCAAGAAGGTTGGATTGGTTAGGGGCGTCGCGGTGTTGAAGCACCGTGGCGTCCCGTTCTTCTCATTCAGGGTAGGGCCAGAGGCGAGTTCGTGTAAATCCCCCATCCGTACTGGTATTGCCCAATCTATTACTACTACGTACAGTGACATATAGAGTATATGGAATTGTGGAGAATAGCGCATGAGAGATGGAGCCACTACACGCGGGTATTGGTCGATATGCTGAAAAATGCTCGTGTATTGTGAATGGTCAAATGTATGAGAGGAAGTAAGTGAAGAGTATTCGAAGATATATCAAACAAATGGTGGATGTAGGTTAGAGAATATGCACTAACAACGAAATATGTGATGTTCCGAATGCCGGATGTATTCCTCTAACGAATAGAGGCATAGCGTTACTGCGTCGTGGGCGCGGGATGGCGGGGGCGTTGGGACCGCCCCACACCCTTTTCCCCTCCCATTTTGGAAGGGTCATCCCTTTCAGCGACTGTTTTTAATTTACCGTTTATCGACAGCCGTAAGGACGGTCCAAGGCACATTCGGTATCACGTGGCCCGCTCCGTCTATCGGTCTTATATTCGCTGTCTGCATGAGCGCGTTGACAAAAACAATCTCAAAGACGCCTTCGTGCTGCTGGCTCCGCACATGCTGATCCTTCTTGGGAGCGGTTACCTTAGACTCGTTTGCCACTCTTTTTTCCTCCATTCATCATTCACGATTCCTGACGCCGCCATCTACAGCAGCTGGTTAGAGGTTGCCACTGGCAGTGCTGCGACTGGCCTCGCTCTGTTTCCGTTGTTGGTTCCTGCGGTCATGCAAAGCTTCCACCTTGGCCCGAGCATCTAAAACCGCTTTTCTAGCCTGCCGAATAGTTTCTTCGAGGTAAGCAGAGCAAATTGCCAGTCTGTTTTCATAGCGATGTTCCTCTGACCGCATATAAGGACTTCGCCGAATTTGCAACTGGTCTACTCTGACCACCGGCCATTGTCAATACTGCATCCACCCAAAGGTTTGGGTGGGGGTGATTACAAATTGAGCGAACGAAACTCCTCCAACGGATTGATAGGCTCAATCGTGCCCTTAAGGTGTGGGGTGGGGAATATGAGAGCGATATTTACGAAGCGCATCATGGGTGGACCGTTCCTGACAATCCCTCATATAACGAGCCTCAGGCAGAGCGGGTTTACAAGAAGCTGACCGATCTACTCGCCTCCACTCTCAAGGGCAACTAAACGCGATTCGCCTCTCACTTGCCGCGACGAAGGGGCGAGTGTGTCTCGCAACGCACCACAACAAGAAGGAGAGAATGATACGGCGAAGCTCAAGCAAGTTTATGGGTGTACCGGCGTGGGAAAAGTCTGGATTCTTGCCACCACACCATGACCTCCCCAAAATCGAAAATAGGGGCCAGGCGCTTCTGCCGCGATCTGTTCCATGCGCTCCAGAGCTGCTAAGCAAACTGCTCGCGCCTTCTACCCAGACAGACTCCCTTTCAGGTTCTCCTCGAAAAATACCGAATTCCGGCTCTGGCATCTTCTCTAATCTCTTAGGCCGATTTAGGCACTCGCGTCGCGAATCCCAGGAGATGGCATGACCGCTGCGGTTTTTGTCCCAATTGCCTAGGCAACGCAGCGATCCCTCGCTGACTCTTTTTTCTCTATCGCTCTGATGTTGTAGTTCCTCTCGACACTCCGAGGGGATATTCAAATCCCACACTAACGCAGTCTTTGCGTACAAACCCCCGGTTCGCACGTCTCGTCTTGCGAATTCGAGGTCAGCAGAGCGGAGCTTGTGCTGTCGTGTGTCGAGAAAGCTATGGACTAGGGTGATTGCTGGATTTGCAACAGTCATGAGTGGAAGAACAATAAAACGCCAGCTCTCTTAGGAGTTGGAATGAACCCTTTAAGAATCTTGATTGCTGATGATAAGCCGCTGGTCAGATCGGGATTGCGCATGTTGTTGGAGCAGCATCCGGGTTGGACGGTATGTGGTGAGGCCGCTGACGGCATCGAAGCGGTGGAACAAACTAACATTCTTGAACCGGACGTGATCCTCCTCGACATCTCAATGCCCAAAGTTGGCGGCATGCAGGCCGTGCCAATAATTCGAGAACGAATGCCTAACGCCGCGATCATCGTCCTTACGATGCTCGAATCTCTTGATCTGGCAAGAATCGCGGCGGAAAATGGCGCGACTGCTTATATAACAAAATCCCTTCTAACTGCCGAGTTGATCCCAACCCTCGAAATCTTGCAGGCTGGTGTGAAGCTACACGGAGAAAGCTAAAATGACAAAACAATTGGCTTTGCGAGCGCGGCGTTTGCGAAGGAAGAATTGTTACCGTCCCCATCGGAATGCAAGGCCTCAACCCAACGCGATATGGACTAGCCTGTGCGACAAATGGACAATGGGTTGAAAAACGCGACGCTCGACCATCGGTACTTGCTGGAAGCGTTGGTAATTCTAGTGCAAGCTCCAGTTTCCCCGGCTGTTTATAGTTAGGCATTACGTCAAGGGAAAGCAAATCTCCTGAACTCCGCCCTATATTATGCTTCGGCCACGGATAGCGGGGACAGGTGATGGTTGAATCACAGATTGCGTCAGAGTCAACGAACAAGCGCCGAAGCCAACGAATCGTCGCACGGTTGCGTGTGAGGGTTTCTCGCACGGAAGCTGCTGAGTCAGAGGATGCCCACACCATCGTGGTGAGTGCGCATGGTGCCCTTCTCGCTCTCTCGATGTCCGTGAAGCACACTGAGTTGCTGACCCTTCAAAATCCCATCAGCAAGGTAGAAGTACAGGCGCGTGTCGTTCGCCCCGCCCCCACTCAGAAGGCAAATGAGGTGGGTGTTGAGTTTACGAGGGCCGCCCCGCATTTTTGGCAGATCGATGTCCCTCCCCCTCATCAAGATGGCGAGGAAGAATAAAAGCAATTCGAGAGCGCGTCGGCAAAGCACACGGCGAACTAATCTCCCAGAGCAACTCTTGATGTAGATAGTTGAGCCATGAACATTAACGAACCGACCGACGGGATCAAAGAAGCGGGAACGCCAACTGTAGAGCGTAGAGCCAGAGTAGGATGGGTTGCCGGGGCTGTGGTGGCCGGTATGATTTGCTCTTATCTGGGCAACGGACCGAAGCACCGGAATGGCGCAGGCTCCTCCAGTTACGTGTTTACGGCACATGACGTTCGGGACGGCGTTGGTTTACAGGAAGATATTTATACCGTCACATATGGTCCCTCTGTGATAACCGTCAAGTATGCGGAATCACAGACCAGCACTGCGAAGCCGGGCGACTTTCCTGGAACTGGTCTTCATCCACACTTCAGTTATTCTCACCCGGACTTGTCGCAGGTTCCACCCATTGGTGTTCCTGTCCCTGCCTGCGTGATGGACAAAGAAAGAGACCATGACGGAGATTTGGTTATTGCAATTCAGCCCACACCTGCCCCCTGTATTTCGCGGAACGGAGATACACTTCACTACGAACTATCGCCGAACGGTCCAATGTTTTTTACTTACGTCAATTTTGACATTATCACTGAGAAGGTTAGGTAAGGCGGGCCGTCAGCTTCGCTTGCATGTTTTGAAATACGAATCGTGTCGGCACAAAGACGTGTGGGAGCCTCTAGTGTCCCTGTGCCTAATGGCTATAACAAAATCACAACGAAAGCTGTCGTTCAGCTGACAAAGCCAGCTCTAAAGAGAGCAGCTGGACCACGCACTCAGCTACGAACCAACCGAAACTTCGCCAGTGGAGTTATCTGCGAAGACAATTAACGTGATGGGTAAAAACCTGCTCTACGAAGATTGAAGGAGGGGCAAGGCTTTCCTTCGTGCCCCTTTGATCTGTGGTGCTTGATTTCAGCCTGGAGCGTCTCTCGTTGGTGTTGAATCTCTTCGCGCTCTTCTTCGCTCCTAACCCACGCAGGGCTGAGAGTGTTCAACTTGTTGCTTAGTGCGGATAGTTCGCGAACGAGATTATCGTCCACGCGGCATGTTTTCATGCGGGTTGGCCCTCGTTCGTTAGATGCGTGATGCACCGGAACGCTCCGATCGATTTAAGAACTTGTTTCTGAAGGCATCAAACGCAAGTACTTTCCCCGCGCAGTCTTCTACCAAATTCCGATGCTGATGACATTCCCCAGCGAATCGACATAAATCGCATCCTGCCGCTGTTGAACTTGGTAAATGTAAAATTCCGTACCATTCGGTTCTTTTTGCTTCCTATAGTGATGACCTAACCTGGCGCGGACTGTCTCCCATGAAACAACACCCTGCGGATAGCAATAGGCCGCCGACATCCGCCCTGTTCCTCGCTCAAAGCTCAATTCAATGGTGGAAAATCCTGAAACGGGGCTTTTGTATTTGAAGATGTCCCACACTCCGCCAGGGCCTTGATTCACACGCTGGGCGATAGGAGCACCGAATTCCCGCTCCGCCTCATCTTCGGTCCAAAGGGCGATTTTCTGGCTCACGTAGTCAAGGAGATCGGACTTCAGTGCCGCGGATGGTTGCACCGCTGCTGTGGTTGGCTGTACTTGCTCACTCTTGGTAGGTGCGGGCTCATCTGCTGGGTCGGGTGGCTCATACGTAGCCTCCAACGATCGTGGGGAGCGTGAACCAAGCATTCCTGCTGCATAGTCAATAGGGATCGCAAAGTTGAGGTTCTGCCCTTCTTCAATCGTGGACTCTATTATCCCAACCACCTCACCCTGGGAATCGAAAACAGGACTACCCGAACTGCCGTGGCTGATTGGTGTAGACAGTTGAAAGAGCCTGTAGCCGTCCGCTTGTCGGATGCTGCTCAGAATCCCCTCCGACAAGGTGTTTTGGAATAGTCCGAGCGGATTGCCGAGGGCATACATCGTGTCGCCCACCTGAACCGCGTTGGAGTGGCCCAATTTCAGGGGAGTCAAGCCCACCGCTTTTATCTTGATAAGGGCGATGTCTTTCCTTTTGTCGAGGTCGAGTACAGTTACGTCATCATAGGCATCGCCGTTTGCCAGCCGCACAGTGGCTCGCTTTGTATGAGCAATCACATGATGATTCGTCAATATCGCCCCATCCGCGCTGACGATGAATCCGCTTCCACTACCCGACACCTTCCCATCATTCCCATAAATCTCAATCAGCACGACCGAGGGGGAAGCAGCCTTGTAAAGCTCTCCAGCCGATACGGGATGTTGTGTCTGCGCTGCAAGTGGAAATGACAGAACCGAGGCGAGAACCAACGGAAGGCCATATTTCATTGGGCTACTCCTGCTCGGATTGAGGTCGCCCTCAACTATGACGAAAGCCGGATATAACGCCGATGGTACTTTGTCGTTTGGGTAACTATTTGGGGAAGAACCTAAGAGTGATTATCAGCAAAGGATGGCAACGCCTTTCGAAGGGCCGGGTAAGACTAAGGGGATGGAGTTGGGTGGTTGCCCTACCCGGCTGTCTCTCTTTGGTACGGATGCTATCACAGCCGAGCGAATAGAAAATTCACACACTGATCAAATAAAACGATCCGTTCGATATAAAAACCTTGGTTGGGCCCGCAGAGTTGCTACGCTAAACTCACCTATGAACGAATCTCAGGACAAACTTTGGGTGCTTCACTGCAAGAACAGCAAATGTGGCGAGTTCTTTGATTACTTCGGACCGCTGCTTTCCAGCAAATCCATTCCCTGCACAAATTGTGGGAAACCATCGCTCTATGGTGCTGCCGACTTCGTGAGACACAACTCTGTAGAGTAGCCCTTCCGAACGGATACATCAGCGGGACCGAACGCAGAATCTATTAATGCCTCTCCGCGACCTGCCAGACCTCCGCGAGAACCAGGGCAACGACGACGGTCCAGCCGCGTGTCTCGAAGAACTCCACCGCTAAACATAACCAAAGTGGCGCACGATAGCTGGGACGAGGGATTGGGAGAAAGAAGCTCACTTTGAGCTGAGCGTTTATAGACAGCACCACGGCGAGGATGATTGCCAGCTTAGCGAGGTAGTAGTGGGTGAATGCAAAGCTTTGGCCCGTTGGTGTGGCTATTGGCATGGGCGTCCTATGGTAATCGCAATTGGGGAGGGCTGCTTGCCAGGGGGCTTCGCCCCGCTGGACCCCCAGAGTTTTTGGACAGGGTATGCTCTGCGCCACCGCCCGCAATGTGGGCGAATGCAGGCCTTAGATTGCTGCCCCAACCAAGGCGGCCTGCCTGCCAGGCGCCCGTTACAACTTCCCCTATGATTCCCTAACCGACTTCTGCCAAATCTGGCCCAACCTTGGCCACATTCGTTTGAAGCGGATTTTTATGGTTATCTAACTGATTTTACAGCACCTAGGCGTCGCTCTCCATTCGCCCAGTCGTGGGGCTTCCCACCCGGGTCAATCTGACCTGAAATTGGGAAGCCTCCATCGCGCAGCCGTGCTAGGGCAACCGTGCTCTTCAGTCTGGCGCTGTTAAGTTGCTGAATCCTGGCAGCTTAGCGGATCCTGCGAGAGGGGGACGCCCGCAAACATGGAGCGCCGCCGCAAGCTATGTGCCGCACATGTCCTCAGTCTCTCCAAAAATCTCTGCCAACGATTCTGGCGCGCCATCGGTGGGAAATTGTGGCGGGGGCTTAGGCCAGCGTCGGGGAAAGCACAAAAAATATTCCCTATCTACACACGACGCTCAGCTATTTCACCGGCGTTATTACCCTGAAGTCCGGACAGGAGGCAAGGACAGGACAGACCTATAATTTTATCGACGACGTCCACAAGTTAGTGGGAGGTCTTGCCACGCGCGGGCACACCGGCCAATAAGAACTGTTCTTGTTGAGGAGGACAATGCCGCAGTCCGGCGCGAATTGTGTGAACTATTCACCGTGCACGATTATCACGGTCTGCGCAGAAGCGGAAAGCGGCCGGCGCGGCGTAGAGCTTGCCCGCACGTGTCGGCCGGATCTAATCATTCTGGATCTTTCCATGCCAGTCCTGAACGGCTTTGACGCGGCACCCGAACTGAGGAAATTGTTCCGGATTCACCGATCATACTCTAACGCGGTATCGCGCGACGCTCTCGAGGCCAGCGGCATTAACCAGGGCGCTCTCAACGAACGAGCCCATGGAGCACGTAATCTCCGCAGCAGAGGAACTTTTCCGAGCCTGCACCGTAAGCATTGCGTAAGCCTCTTGTGCGAAAGCAATGGCATGACGAGGAGGAAACAATGTCGTCAAGTTCGTGGAAGGGCTACATCTCTTTTGGTCTGATCTCGGTTCCTATCCGCCTGTACGCCGCCGCTCGCGCAAGTCATGTCGCCTTCCATGAAATTCACAAGAAATGCGGCACTCGTGTCCACCAGCAGCTTTACTGTCCGTATGACAAAGAGGTCGTGTCGCGTGACGAAATCGCCATGGGATACGAGGTCGATAAGGATAAATATATTCTCGTCGATCCCGCTGAGCTGAAGAAACTGGAGCCTCAATCTTCGACGGCGATGGAAATCATCCAGTTCGTGAAACTGAGCGAGGTCGACCCGGTTTACTTCGATACGTCCTATTTCTCGATTCCTGAAGAAGCAGGCGAGCGGGCCTATGCACTCCTGCTCCAGGCGATGACCGACATGGATTATGCGGCGATCGCCAAGGTTACCATGCATCAGCGCGAGCACACCGTTATCATTCGGCCCTATCAAAACGGTCTCATCCTTCACACGATTTATTATCCCAATGAAATTCACGAAGCCAAGGGTTATGGCAAGACAACGACGAAGAATTTAAAGAAACAGGAAATCGACCTTGCCGAGCAATTCGCCAAGGCCCTTGTCAAGCCATTCCGTCCCGAGCAGTTTCATGACACATACGCGGAGCGAGTCGAGCAGCTCATCGGGAGCAAGAACGCCGGGAAGCCTGCGCCGAAGGCCGAAAAAGGAAAGCGCCTGGCGCCAGTCGTCGATCTTATGACCGCTCTCAAGCAAAGTCTTGCCGGTGAGAAGAAATCAGCAGGCGCCGCCAAGCCCCGCAAACTCAGGAAAACCGCTTGAGAAGGGCCCACCACTCCTCGATCAGTCAACACCGGAAGCTGGCCAGCGCCACGGTAATAGAGATGCCTGCCTCCGCGCCGTTGATGCCAGCAATACCGATGGAGGAGGTCATGAGTTTTCTCAGACAAACCCGAAGCGCGCTCACATGGAGAGAAAAGGAAATGGCTGATTCGCTAAACATAATCAAAACCGAAGCCAGCCGCATTATTGAAGTACTGGAAATGCAGGGCTACGTCAAACGATCATCCGCGGACAACAGCTGGATGACCACGATCGACGGCGAGACTGTTTCCGGCTCGAAGCCGCCGCGGTTCGATCGCGAACGCGTCGAGAGAGCCCTCGCCGATTTCAAGGATCGCATCGCGGCCGTCAACCGGGATCGCCGTGCCGCATTCCACGTCGCCGACGCCGTCGCGTTCGGCGATTTCCTGCTTGAAGTTCCGCGCGTTCAAGCCGCCGAAGTGGGCCTTAGCCTGGTCGCTCGCGCGCCGACCGACGCGCCAGATCATCGGGCAAGCGGCGAGCACGAATTCCTGCGGTTCCTCAGCGGGAAAGGCCGGCTTCTGCGGCTGCAGACCTATCAGCCGTGGATGAGCAAAAGATCGCATCGCCGGCTGATCTAAGGACTCGCTGCAATAATCTTTGGGATTACAACGCAGCCCATCTGCATATATGAAACCTGTCGGCAAAATGGCGCAAGGAAAACAACGAAAAGGCCGCAGCGCTTCCCGCGGAACGACGAAGAGCGTGGCCGTCAAAAGCAGGGGTCCGCGCGTATCCCCTCCCCGTCCGTCCGTCATAGCTCGCGCTGAATTGTTTACCAATGCACGGCTGGCCGAATTGCTGGCCACAGAGGCCGAGAAAGCCAAACCGCCACTGACCAAAGCCTTCCGCCGTGCCGCACGGCGGGCATTTCTCTGGCCCGAGGAAGCGGCCGATTTGGTCCACTCCGGTCGTTCGCTGACTGAGCTGCAAAGTGTTGGACCTTATCTGGAAAAGGTCATAAATAAATGGCTGCTTAATCCACCGCCGAACCTCGTCCCTCCGCCATTGCGCGAGAATTTCCTCACCTTCACCGAGGCGCAGTCAATACTCGCCCGCGACCCGTCCTGGCTGGCGAGCATTAAAGGCGACCTCCAGATGCACAGCACCTGGAGCGATGGCGAGGGTTCCATTGCCGACATGGCAAACGCCGCTGTTGCGCGCAACTACGAGTACATTGCCATCACCGATCATGCGAAGGGCCTGAAAATTGCCGGCGGGATCGACGAGCGCCAGATTGAACAGCAGGCGGCTGAGATTGAAACAGTCGATCGCGAGCTGGAGAGCGCCAATGTAAAACTGCGCGTCCTGCGGTCCGTGGAATTGAACCTGAGTCCCGCGGGCGAAGGCGATCTCGAAGAGAATGCGCTCGCGAAGCTCGATATCGTTATCGGTTGCTTTCATTCAGCCCTCCGGCGAAAAGACGACCAGACGAGCCGTTATCTCGCGGCGATCCGCAATCCCTCGATTCAGATTCTTGGCCATCCTCGCGGTCGCATCTACAACTACCGCATCGGCCTCACGGCGGATTGGCCACGGGTCTTCGCTGAGGCAGCAGAACGGGACAAGGCCGTCGAGATCGACGCCTATCCAGACCGGCAGGATCTCAGTCCAGACCTGCTAGTGCTGGCGAAAAACGCCGGGTGCCGGATTTCCTTCGGAACCGATTCGCACGGTCCTTCCCAGCTCAGATTCATGGAATACGCGGCGGCCTCGGCCCTGCGGGCTGGCATACCGCGTGAGCGCATCCTGAATTTCTTGAGCCGCGACGAGCTTTTATCGTGGGTCGAAAGCGTGCGGGAGAGCGCGAGACCCGTGTCCGCACGGTGAGAAAGGACCACACCCATGGCAAGGAAGAAGAAACGATCGGGAGCTTTGGCAGACCCGGAAAAGCTGCCCCCCTTGGACAAGGACGAAAAACTCCAGGTTATTATCGAAACACCTAAAGGAAGTCGGAACAAGTATGCGTTTGACGAAGGCAGAAAGTCTTTGCCCTGAAGAAGGTACTCCCCGCGGGCATGACATTCCCATACGATTTTGGGTTTATCCCGTCCACGAAAGCGGAAGATGGCGATCCGACCGATGTCCTCGTGCTCATGGATGAACCGGCTTTCCCAGGCTGCCTACTGAGATGCCGCGTCGTCGGCATTATCGAAGGTCAACAGGGCGGCAGGAAAAATGGCGAACGTAACGACCGGATCATCGCGATTGAGGAAGGGAACCACAGCTATGCCCATATCCATCACGTCAAAGAACTCGGAAAGAAATTCCTGCGGGAACTGGAAGAATCTTTCGTCAACTACCATTGCCTCGACGGCGAAAAGTACAGAATTCTTGACGCAAAAGGCCCCGGCGAGGCGCGCCGGCGCATTCAGGACGGCATCAAGGCCGCCCGCCATTCCGGGAATTGATCGCCCCCTCTCATGCCGATCCGCCGATTCAGAAACGACGAGCCGGTTATTGGTTCTTGCCGGCCATGGACGCGCTATCGCAAGCAAAAGCTTCCGCCTACGTGAGGTCATTCGATGGTAGTAGAAGCGTTAAGGACGCCCGGTCCACCTGCATTTCCGAATCGCCAAGGCCAGAATCATCCGAAAAATTAGAAGTGCGTTTATTTGACGAAAGCGCTAATCGCTTCCTTAAATGCGCGGCTGCCACAACTCTTGCTGATGAAACCTTGGGCGCCGGCTGCTTTAACTGCGTAGGCCGACGAGGGTGAGTCGTCAAGAGAGATGAACACAATTTTTGTGGCTGGTGCAAACGAGAGAATGGTCTCGGCCGCTTGGTAGCCATCCATAATGGGCATGTTGAGGTCTAGCAGGACGATATCTGGCCCCAAAGCGCGAACTCTATCGACTGCCTCCACTCCATTTGCAGCTTCTCCACAAACCTCGCAACCGTCCTTGAGCATCTCAACAATTGCGCGGCGAACGCGGTCGTTATCATCGACAACCAGCACTCGTGTTGCAACCATAAAGACCCTCTGTCCCGGACGGTAACGCCCTAATATCTGCGACTCAATACGGTTTATTCAGTACTGTAATCGAGCCAGGTATCGTATTACGTAGCTTGTCTTTCTTGCCCTGGACTGCCGCGCCAGGTGCTTCTGGGGCACCTCGCAGTGGGAACCAAATCAAGGCCATTAGATTCTTAAAGGATCTGAACTCTTGAAAGCCTGACTGGCTTCGTGTGGGCGGCCAACAAGATGACCAAACAAAATACTGCCGGAATGGAAGCAGTAACGAAACTAGCGCAACAAGCGCAACAAAATACGTCGCGAGTGCGCTTCGCCGCGTTATACCTCTCGCCCCCGAACTGTGGCCGAGTACCACATCCATTTCACCTGTTTAACGAAAACCCGGTAGTGTCAACCAACACGGCCTTTGTTTCAATCAAAGCAATCCAGTAGAAAGGCTGACTTTCATGCCCAAGGCTCTTCCTAACAAACTCAGAGCAGCAACACTAGCGGTTATCGTGGCAGCAATCCTGACGGCGCCCGTGGCGCACACTCAAAATCCGCCTTCGCGCAGTTCCGCCCAATACCAAAGTCGGCTTACAACAGAGGTTAGACACCAGTTGGTGATGATTCCCTGGCTCTCGCTATTCGACAACCTGCAGTATCGCGTGGATGGAAACAATGTAACTCTGTCCGGTCAAGTCACCGATCCCGTGATCAAAGATGAGGCTGAAAAGGCAGTGAAGGGTATAGAAGGCGTGGGCTCAATCACCAATAACATCGAGGTCCTCCCTCTTTCCCCAATGGACAACCAGATCCGCCGCGCCGAATACCGGGCCATCTATTCGTTCCCGTCGCTTGAAAAATATTCGACCATGGCAATCCCACAAATTCACATTGTGGTGAAGAATGGCCACGTAACTCTAGAAGGAGCTGTGTTAAATCAGGGTGATAAAGAAGCAGCCGAAATTCGCGCCAAGACCGTGCCGAACGTTTTCTCCGTAACTGACGATCTGAAGATTGAAAACAGCAGAAGCCCGAACAGCGGCCAGTAGGCGGACTTAGCGTAAAACATGAATCGACAGTAGTGGGTATCGAATCTGGCGTCCTGACTGTGCTCGGCCCGATTTGACTTAACCGCGCCTTTCGTCTCGTTCGCGGCCGAGCTAAACGTTGAGAAGCGATCCGCATCGTGGGCATCTCCAAAGCTTGTTCCCTGAAAGACTGACAGCATCTAAAAACATCGGGTAGGCGTCGGCTACACACAACGTCACGCTGACGGAGATTCGAGAAGCTGCGACACGATCGAAATACCCTGTCCATTCGTGATGGGCACGATGGCAGCCGCTCCGCGAGCACGAAGACGCTAAGGCGGTGGAATGCAGCAGATTCAAGGATGACCTCCCTCGGCGCCATGGGAGTGAAGTCCACGTCGCAAAGGGGTTGTGTTATTACTTTCATTTATGGAACCACCTGAACGGGCCGGAGGCGGGGATGATAACACCACCCGCCAACGGGAATCTGTAGTGTGCCTTACTGACGTTCACCGAGTAGATGGTATTGTCCGGTGTCTCCCCACGGAGCCTTTATGGAAGGTGCGGCTAAAGAGGCGGTGGAAGATACTGTGTGAACAGGCAGCCGTCGAGCAAAGACCCCGACAAGCTGCTCTCACTCATCGTTGAAATCAATCGCCTACTCGCAGCGAAACGAGAGCGCCTGAAGGGAAAGGCACAGGCTACCAACGAGCCATCCGACCAGCGGCCGCGCGGTGTCTATTTCTGGGGAGCAAGCGTGGATTTCTGTATGGCCGCCGGGTCTTCATGCCCTCATGCTTCCGACCAGAGCAGTCGTGCCAGAACTGGAACTTGATACTTACGTCGGCAGCGCGTGTAGCATCGAGGTAAAAATTGCGCAAGATAATCATCGCCCCTGTCAAATACACAACGTTCTCACCTACCGAGAATTGGTTGAAACTTGAAGATTTGGCGACTGTCGAAGTTACTTCCGAACAGAGAGATTATCCTATCGAAGGGGCGTTTAGTGCCGAAGGCGGCGGTTGGCGAGCTGCATCGCCCGGTACACAAACAATCCGACTGGTTTTCGACCAACCCCAACGCATTCAACGCATCTGGCTTGTATTCGAGGAAGCTGAGATCGCTCGGACCCAGGAGTTTCTGCTGCGATGGTCCTCGGATGGACGTAGCTTTCAAGATATCGTCCGGCAGCAATGGAATTTTAGCGTTAATTCTCCAAGAGAGATCGAGAACTACGTAGTTCAGCTCTCAGGAGTGTTGGTATTGGAACTGGTCATAGTTCCCGACAATCGGGATACTGCGACAAAAGCATCATTGATCCGATTCCTTGTCGCTTAGAGGTCGAGAACAGACATGCCGGACACAGAATCGAATGATCGAATCGAACGCATCAAGGGTCGCATCACCGACCTTTGTGAACGGGCAGACTCTTTGGAGCGTGCTCTTCCAAGCATCACAGACCCTCAGAAAATTCACGACATGGGACAGGCGATCCAGGATTGCAGACTCGAAGCCAGCCGTCTGACCGAACAAATTCGGGATATCGCCGAGAGCACAGCGCTTCCTCATCAAGTTTCTCGGACCGATCCAGCCTACATGCTGCGCGTCGCCGAGCTGGCCTATCGCTATTGGCAGATGCGTGGATGTCCAATCGGGTCATCCGATGAAGACTGGTATCGTGCCGAGCAGGAAATAGCCCGTGAAGGGTGCGAGTATGGCGTACAGCTCTTGGTTTACAGCCAAAGTGCACTCCAGGGGAATTGCACCGCCGTGCCGGCTAATCACCCAAGTTTCTGATTTATAGCAAAGTTCCACACCTCGATTCAGATCCATTACGACGGCTTCGATAGGTAGAGCGAGCTCAATACGATCTGATCGACGAAGACATCGAGACGCTGTGGGCGCTTGTGAAACCACTGTAATCTCCGTCAGGCCGGTTCTGTCCAGCTTGAATTATTCCGGACAATATCGTAAGAGAAGATTTTTCGTATCGTTTCGGAACGGTAACGCATCCCGTATCCCGCATCGCGAAACGAATCTATACTCGCATACAGATATAGCCAACGCTCCGAGACAATCGGCTTCAGCTCGACCAATTCTCGGGGCGCGAGCCGCGTTTGTAGTGAGTACCGTCAAGATGGACATTCCCGTCGTCATCAGTAACGTAACGTGCTTCGTCACATGCTGGTCCTCCAACATAGGTTTTAGTATTCCGAGGCCAACAGTTTAGAAAGCGATTACATAGAAGTTAGATCGCGTAGAAGCGAAGGCGACCAAGCAAGAAACCTGAGCCAGGGTACCCGCACCTCACGCTGCATCGTAACAATCGCTGTTTCGCTCGCAAAGCGTCAATACCGCAAAACCGAGAACAGCTAGTGCGGACGGTCCGAAATGAAGGGTGTTGCAACGGACGCAACTTAGTATGAATTTACAGTAAGTCTGGTATGGGCCTGCTGACCTTCACAGGCATAATTTTATTGCCTCAGCCCTCGATAAAACCCAACAAATGAGGGCCAATCGATGTAGCGCTATGAGATTTTTGAGAAGCTTTCCTCTCAACAAGCGGTCCTGGTAGAGACTGCAACAGATTTGCCGGAGACCAAACAACGACTCAAAGAATTGCAACAGATGTTCCCTGGGGAATATTTCGTCTTCGATACGGACACCCAGTGCCTGATAATCCCACTCGATTAAACGGGATCGATAGTCAATCGATAGATTTCTTCTGCCCTTAACACCCTTTTGCGCGTACTTCTTTTAATCGCAGACACCAGGGGGCGACCCTTAGCGGCAGAAGAAATTCTCGCGAGCCTCAACATGAAAAGCATACCGAGTGAGTGAACATGAGTACTGACAAGATGGAAGGCCGCTGGGACTGCCCCTGTGGCAAAGGTCAGATTGTGGCGAATTGGGAAGAACGCGACACCGATGGTGTATACCAGAAGAACAAATACGCTACGTGGTACTTCGAGTGCGCCGATTGCGAATCTCGCTACGAGTTTGGGCACACCGCAATCTTCGATAAGACAACTTGTGCGGTCGTGATGAAACTGCCACGACCTAAATCTCTTGATTAACCCGCCGACGACCTCAGTGCTGATCCGGCGGCCTCGACGGCGCCGACCTGCTGTCAATCTTTGCCATGATCCACTCGGCCAGCGGAATCGCCTCAGCAATCGCGTTGTCGAGAGCTGGTGAAGGCCTTACTCCAACCTGATCAATCCTTTTGGCCTTAATCATCATCCAATGGGTATCACATAGATTGCGGAGCATGATAAGAAACTTGGAGGTTTCCATGAGACGACAATTCATAATTCAGAATTTTAATAGGGTTGCAGGAGTTGCGGCGATTTCTGTTTTAGCTTTAGTGCTCTTCGCGCCGTCGGCGTCGGCCCAGAGGGGTGGTTTCGGTGGTGGGCATTTCGGGGGCGGTTTTTACAGGGGCGGGTTTTACGGGCTTGGCTTCTACTCCGGATTCGGGCCGGGATGGGGATGGTATGGTCCGGGATACGGATACGGGTATTATGGGCTCGGCTGGTATGAACCTTACGGATACGTCGCAGCTAACGCAGCCGGCAAGGTCAAGATCGACACGAAGGCGAAGGACTCGCTGGTGTACGTCGATGGCGGTTTTGCGGGCACAGTAAAACAGCTCGGAGCGTTTCCGTTGAAAGCCGGGACGCACGACGTGGAACTGCGGCAGCCCAATGGGCAGTCGTTTTATAAACAGAACGTCGATGTGATAGCTGGAAGAACGGTTGACATCAAGCCGAGCCCCACGGTGCAGTAAAATTCGGGGATAACCGAATTCCATGGTAATGGCCCGCGTGCCCCGAAGAGGTGCCACACGGGCCATCGCTTTTCGGGAGGCAAGAGCTACGTTTCGTTTTGGGAGATGATGGCCTTCGGAAACCCTCGTTAACACGGCAAACAGGACGCACTCGCGTCTTGACCACTTTCGCCTTCCATTCGCCTTCCACTAGTAAATGAACAGAGTAGGTCGGCCTGTTGAAATCGTCGACCTTTCGTGAATACGATTATGCTGCTACATAGAAGCGTGCAAGGTGCAAGGCCCAGTTAAGGATCAGTGGGACGCACTGTGTGAGCAGGCTGCGGTGGAACAAGATCCCCAACAGCTCATTACCCTCGTTAAAGAAATCAATCGCCTTCTAGCTGAGAAGCAAGATCGCTTGGAGGCGAAGGCGACCAAGCAAGAAACCTAAACCAGCTGAGGTGCGTTTCTACATTACTTCCTGACCGCCCCAAGGGGATTCCTGTATAGCCATCCCGCTTTCGCAGTCGCATCCTCCCGACCAGAGCACTATGCCGACTCCGGAGTTGGATCATCGAACCGAGGGCGCCAGTGAGCGGGTCACGCGCCTGACTGCGCTGGCCGACTTCCTGGAGCGTATTCTTCCGTATGTCACAAACCCCCGGACAATTCGGGAGATCGAACAGACAATAGAAGAATGTCGCCTCGAAGGACGCCGTCTCACCGAGCAAACTCGGGGAATCGATGACGGCGGTCTTTAATATCCATCGCCGCTACAAAAACGGCGGTGACACGATCGTCGCGCATGCCGAAGACGCGAAAGGGCTGAGAATGTCATTCAGTGGATGAAGAAGCTGTTCCTTCCCCACGATGTTCGGTCCGAAGTGCGCGAGGAACCGCCAGCAGAACGGACCGAAACCTGATCCGATATAAATCTCCGGCCTTTATGCTGCTGTGAGCAGCATCGGAGCACCGTTGGTAATCATAAGCGTGTGCTCATAGTGAGCGACCGTAGAACCGTCCGCCGTGCGAACCGTCCAACCGTCTCGAGATAGGACTGCTCTCCCAGAACCGACCGCAATGATTGGTTCCACCGCAATCACCAACCCTTCGGTGAGGATCTGCGTCGCCGTTGGATCCGCGAAATTCGGAACCGCGGGCTCCTCATGAATGGTTCGGCCGATACCGTGCCCAACAAGATCGCGGATTACCGAGAAACCATCCTTGAGGACTTCTTGCTCGATCACTCGGCCTATCTCGGAAACCAGAGTGCCGGCGCGCGCGACCAGCATCGCTTTCTCGAAGGCTCGTTCCGCGCAGGCAATGAGCCGTTGAGAATTGAGCGACACGTGTCCTACGCCCACAGTGATCGCGGCATCGGCTATAAAGCCGTCCTTCTCCACCGTAACATCCAGCTTTACGATATCTCCGTTGCGTAGCCGCCGTGAACTCGGAATGCCGTGGACCGCCTCATCGTTGAGGCTTATGCAGTTCGCTCCCGGAAATCCATATACGAGCGAAGGCGCGGATCGCGCGCCACAATCACGCATCACGTTGGCCCCTACCTCATCCAGGTCCGCAGTTGTAATGCCCACATCTACATGCTGCTTCATCGCGCCAATCACGCGGCGAACGACGGCGCCAGCGGCTCGCATGCCTTCCAGTTCTTCCGGAGTGCTGATGGACACGGGCGCGCCTCACGGCTCTTCTTTCGTTCACATCGCTTGGGTTTCTACCATACTTTCCGACCGCCTAGCGGGGATTTAAAGCCCGGCCGCCTTTCCACCAGCGTGCTTCCCGGCTGAGCATCTGTGTC
>Ga0206870_1100_pt1 | contig 20312 bp, 20 predicted proteins | sample Alteio_BWOrgCont_36_FD_152620 | JGI IMG/M metagenome (GOLD analysis project Ga0206870, IMG submission 152620) | Enriched cells from forest soil in Barre Woods Harvard Forest LTER site, Petersham, Massachusetts, United States -... | ecosystem: Environmental > Terrestrial > Soil > Temperate forest >... | reverse complement strand
ACGGATCGTCTCAAGGATCAGACACGACACGGAGAGGACTGTTGAATTCGTCGATCGAGGTGTTGACCTGACCGCCGCCGATAAAAGGATTGAACTCGCGATCGTCAAAGAACACCTGCACCGAGCCGCCTTGCTGGTAGGAGTAGTTGCGGCCCACCACCCCTTTGCCGGTGAGCGGATCGTAGGGCGTGCCGATGCCCGACAGCAGCAGCAGCCGCACGTTGCTAAAGCAATAGGCGCCCAGAACCACGATGCTGGCCGGCTGCTCGACCTCGTTGCCGCGTGCGTCGATGTAGGTGACGCCGGTGGCCTTCTTGCCGGTGGAATCCATGTTGACGCGCAGCACGTTGCACAGCGGGCGCAACTCGAAGGTCGGCTGCCGGGCGAGCGCGGGGTGCACCGAGGTGAGGGGATTGGCCTTGGCACCTTGCGCGCAGACATGGCTCGAGCAGAAGCCGCCGACCGCGCATTCAAGCATCTGTACGCGGTAGAGGTTGCGGTAGTCCTGGGTCATCGCCGCGGTTGGGCCCTGGAACGGCACGTAGCCCAGCGAGCTCACCGCGTCGGCGAATAGGGCGCCCTGATACGTGCGCCGCGTCGGTGGGTTTGGATACTCGCGCGAGCGCGGCCCTTCGTGCGGATTGCCGCCTGCCTGGATCTCGCCGTCCAGGTTGCCGGCCTTGCCGCCGACGCCGAAGATTTCCTCAAACTGGTCATAGTAGGGTTCGATATCGTCCCAGGTGACGCCCCAGTCCTGCAGGTTGCAGTCCTCAGGAATGAACGATGCGCCATAGCGTTGCTCGATGCGCGAGCGCATTTCGAAATCATGCGGCAGAAAGCGGCGCGCATTGCCGCCCCAATGTGCCGCCGTGCCGCCGACCATCTCGCCTGGCTTGAACGCCCCCATCTCGCGCATCGGCAGCGCCGTCTCCGAAGCGTTGTTGCGAAATGTAAGGGTGTCGCGCGCCAGGTTCTGGAAGATGTCGCTATGACGATCGAACTTCAGTTCGTCGTACACGTTGGGTTTCTGAAAGTCGGTGTCGATATCGAACTGCTTGCCGCGCTCCAGGCACACGACGCTCAACCCGGCGCTGGCCAGCTCCATGGACATGATCGAGCCGACGACGCCACTGCCCACGACGACGACATCGACGGGTTTCAATTTCGTGGCCGACATCTCAGCGTTCCCCGTTGCTGTTGCGCGTGATGATGACGTGCTTTGGAAAGCCTTCCGCATCGACCGTGACCTTACCGGTCTGGACGTCGAGCACGCTGACGGGTTCGGCGTGGTACGGCTCACGGCTGGTGAGCAATTCTCGGTATTGGCCGCTGGGCACTCCGGGGAAGCCGAGCAGCTTCCAACCCACTTTGTCGCGATTGCCGCCGTACAGCGGATCGGCGAAGTACCCCTCTTCGGTGTTGCGCCACAGCATGTCGAAGAAGAATTTCGATGACAGCGAAGGCAGCGCGATTTCGTCCTTCTCTAACTGCTCGAGCAGGCGCAATTGTCTGTCACTGGCAAGCTGCGCGAAAGGCCGGTCGAACCCGGCTTTGCAGTGCTGGTTGATCTCGCGAATCGCGATGCGATAGACCTCTTGCGGCGTGAAGCGCGATTGGTAGCCCTGCTGCGGCGTGCCCTCCAGCCATGGGCCGCCGCGATATTGACGGCCGTGGACGCCCCAAGTGCTGGCCAATGCCCGGTCGATATAGACCACCACACCCGCATCGCGAGCCCCAGGACCCAGCTCGTCGGTGGGAATCAGATGCTCGACGGCGGCTTCCAGAAAGCGAATCTCGGGCTCCAGCAAATAGAGATAGGAAGCCCCGACCGGGTTGTCGCTCAAGGTCATCTCCTCAGTTCCCCACTTCGGGCATTGTCAGGTTAACCGGAAACGGAACGAATTCAGACGGCGTATCGGGCGATGCTGTTGCCTGATGAACGCAGATCTTCTGTCGCCGGAGACGGAACGCGTCGGCCCGCGCCGGTCAGTCAACGTTGACCGTCCGTCTTCAAATAGCAATTCGCTCGACCTCATCGAGCGTGATCTCATCGCCAGTTCGATCGTAGAGCTTTGTCGTACGCGGGCTTTCATGCGCCGCCATGGCCTGAGCGTTACCCAGCGTGCCCCCGGCTTCGAGATGGCGGTGATCCCGAATGCCCGAAATGTATGACAACCGATCCGGACTTTCGTATCAAGTCCCGCCGCGCGGCGCTGGATCATGCGCCACGCGTCGATCCGGTTCATCGGCTTCTCTGTCAGCGTGCCGGTGCGACCGGCTGCAGAACGGAAGAGAGGGGCTTTCGGGCCATCATCGATCCCACGTCCATCGATCCCACGTCGCGATGCTGAAGATTTTTAGCTTCGTCCGGACGCAGCCCCGTACTCGCCATGAAAGAGCACATGGTCGTGCACCTGCTCGGCATTCCAACGATAATGGTCGTGGAAGGGCTTTCGCGCGTACGCGCGTGTTGCCTGATAAAGCTGCTTATATTCCTTGGGGTTGAACCAAGGGCGATGAACAATCTTGCCCTGTGTCCCCGAGTCCGCCGAAGAACGGCAGGAGATGCAGGCCAATGGTCGCTCTCACCTCTCCGGTAGAGATGGACCTTTCCGCCGAGAATCCTATGCGTCTCAAGCCATCGGCTTTTCGCCAAATCGTGAGCCGCAAATAACGAATCACGATCCCTCGGCGATTTCAACCGATTTTGTGCCACGATTGTGCCAGTCGGAACTGGCCCAACTTTCGGTGACAATCCACAACTAAGCTATTGAAAAGATTGGTTGCGGGGATAGGATTTGAACCTATGACCTTCAGGTTATGAGCCTGACGAGCTACCGGGCTGCTCCACCCCGCGACATTGATTTACATAGATCTTTTTTCTGAGTGGTAGTGACTGTGCTAAAGACTGTCCTAATTAATATCACCCGCCTTGGCGACAAGCCCCACCGGCGCGAGCCCGACAGCAGTGTGGCCTAGCACGATTTTAGCCTTGCATCAAATCGGCCGAGTGCACCGGAATTTAGTCCGGTTTCATCTTACCCAACGCCAACTGTAGAGCGTATATGATCCCGCGAAGCTATCCGAAGCTGGCGACGCAATTCGCTAAGGCATCATTCTTTTTCTATGCCCTTGATTCATATTGGTTAATCTAGGCCATACGGTTGAATCCGGGACTCATCACCATTAAAGAGAAAATTTCAAATAGCATTTGAGCGCCCACCATTGCGGTATTTGTGGTCGCATCATATTGAGGGGCTATCTCCACGACATCGCCGCCGATGATCTCGACACCCTTCAATCCATGCAATATTTGTTGCGCTTCACGAGGTGTTAGTCCTCCCGTTTCCGGGGTCCCTGTGCCTGGCGCTGAAGTCGGGTCGAGCCCATCGACATCAAACGATATGTAAGTCGGCCCGTCTCCCACTACCTCCAAAGCTTTGCGAACGACTCCCTCGATCCCAAGGTGTGCGAGATCGTCGATGTGAATAACGGTCATCCCGGACTCGTATGAGAATTCCCACAGGTATTCAGCAGGACCACGTATGCCTATCTGCACCGTTCGTTCTGGATCAAGGACTCCCTCCAACACCGCAAGACGGAACGGACCGCCATGATGGAATTTGGTCCCCTCGTGCTTCCCTGACGTATCGCAATGAGCATCTATGTGCACGAGCCCGACCGGACGGTCACGCCCTAGCGCCCTTAAAATAGGAAACGTGATCGAGTGATCGCCACCGACCGACAACGGCCGGACGCCCGTAGCCTGCACGACGTCATAAAAACCTGCAATATCTTCAATGCAACTATCAAGACTAAAGCGAGAACGAAACGGAACATCACCAACGTCAGCAACTTTGCAACATGACCGCGGCACTACTTTGAGCGCGTGATTGTAGGGTCCAATACGTTCAACCGCTCGCACTGCGCGAGGTCCTAGCCGCGCACCGGCACGGTTCGTAACTCCTAAATCCATGGGCACGCCAATGAGCGCGACCTGCAACCCATCAAAATCGGGCGCTTGAGGTGCCTCGGGCTGATAAGCCGCATCTAAAAGAGTGGAGACGCCTGTGAATGGAGGCAGTTGAGCGCGACCACTTTGAAACACACGCGTTGCGGCTTCCCGAAACTCGGGCGTGAACGCTTCGTCCAACGCCGCATCGGCATATCGGCGACGCAGCTCTTCCAATTTCGACACCGAAATCAACAGTCCTCTCCGTGTCGTGTCTGATCCTTGAGACGATCCGTCGGTCCTTCTCACCGGAGCCCGTTCAAGAAGCCGCGACCCACAATTTTCCTTCCTCCGTAAGGTCCGTCAATATGTAACTTTCTTTCTATGAGATTTGATGGTCCCTCCCATATATACAAGAAACGCTGCTCATATTGACGTCACGTTCTTATTTGATTTTGATATATTTATTTGCTCTCCCGCGCAAGTTCTTGTATAAATGGCCACGATCAGTAATCCATAGAGGATTTTATTTTGCGCCGGCACCTGCATTCTATTTTAGATATTAACGTCATCAGAATGCTCGACGAGTATCGCGTCGCCACCGGTTTGCAATCTCGCGATATCGCCCTTCAGCAACTGATTTTACAGGGAACCTCTTTGTCGCCCTCAGAAGATCACCGTCGTGCTATATCGGCGATCGCAACCATCCGAAAAGGCCGGCAAGATCGCAAGCCTGAGTTCGAACCGACATAAAATTAGATCCAAGTGGAAGTGAGCGCCCAGCGTCGCAATAATCGCAGATATAGATCTTGCTTTCTGAGAGGCATTACGGTCCAGGTATTTTGGTTGATGGGCTTATACTGATCCATAATCCTCTCGCTTTCTTTGTACAGAAGCTCCCAGCTTTCCGTTACGCAGTAACTATCTACATTGGAAATATCATCTTCGAATTTTAGCCCATCTCTCAAAAAGAAGATGGCCTCCGTAATCCAATCCCAGTCCGTTTCCTCAGGGTTGTTGCAAGGCACGACCATGATCTGGGCCGAGCCCGCGTCCGGAGATGCCCGCGTGGCACTAAGACGAAGATTCTCAACATATCGCGTTAGTGCAAGTTTGTTCGGACAGAAATCGGGTATGGCGAAAAGGTATTTAACTCCTCGTATTAGATTTTCTCTAACAATTGTTTGGAGCGCCGAATGATTCGTATCGTTGTGTGCCTCTCTCGTTACGATAATAATGCTTCTAGCGTTCGTTGATCTCTCAGAACGACTAGTTATTTCTGGAAACAATAGCCAATCGGGACTCGGAATCATTTTTGGAAGTCGCACTTCGCCATTTTTGACACGAGATATCAAATTGTCCCATGCGCTATGTTCTGCTCCGAGCAAAGATGGATCAATGTTAAGGACATGCATTACCTCCGAACGTTTACGTAAGTTTGGAGGAACATTTAAACGCCAATTTCGTATCGTTGCTTCCGATACTTTAAACAGTATCGCATGGTCCGACAGCGTGCTGTCGCTCGTGATTAGCGAGATAAGTTGTAAAAATCGCTCATTAGCCACGCTCTCGGGCTCGTTCCGATCTGACTGCGCCATAGCTCCAGCCCCTATCGCCCAGATACATAAGTTTTGTAGCACTGCAAATTTTTCGCAAGCTCGATGTTGCTAAAACGAGTTCGGAACATAATCAGCAGAAAAAAAATTTAGCGAAGTACATAAGAATTGTTTTGCAATACGTATGAATATATATTTGATATGTTCGACGGAATGGCATCGAAAATAACAATCATGGAGAAATTTTAACGGCAGTAACGGCAGTAACGGCGCTTCGGGTCGGGCGTAGGCCTAGACGCTTAGAAGAGGTGGACGATCATGGAAGTAATAGATCAATACCACTTCATCGCATTTATTGTGGGTGCCGTTGCTACGACGGGCGCTATGATAATAGCTCTTCTTAATTATTGGAAAACGCACCTTCAAAACGCGAAGAGCACCTTGTCGATAGAAATAGAGAAACTACGAAATAACGGAGCCTTAACGGATGCAGGCGTTGTGATTGATAAGGTCAAAGGTGCGCGTGACGGAGAACTTTCTCTAGTTATTAGCGATATTTCGCTTCGACATTTGGCCGGCTACACGCTAGCCAGGTTGGGCGATGCGGCCCATATGGTAAATTCGCCAGTAGCATGGCATTTGGTTCTTCGAGGGGGCGAGTATGCCACTCTCACGAGGTTTCTGGCAGACTGCAGCACGCTTGTTTGGAACATCAGAACTACGACACTAGAATTGGAAGGCGACGCCCGCTTTTATAACGGAAATAAACAGCAAGCAGCGTCGGATATCTACAGGGCGCTCAACGTAACGCTGTCGAACGTTTATCCTTACCGACGTTCTTATTACCCACTATATAGATGGTATCGTCAATATTAGATTAGAGCGAGAAGACCCCGCCGCTAACCGCACGGCGGGGGCTTCTGCCTCGGCACTGTGCCGAGGCCTTACTCGGCAGCGATGCTCTCGATGACGATCGGGGGCGAAGGCACGACCGGTGCGCGAAGCGGCTGTGGCAGCCAGCCGGCTCCAGCGAGGCGCTTTTCGGCCTCGGAAACCAAGGCGTCCTTTTTGAGTTTGGCAAGGTTCTCCGCCGCTTCCTTGGTCACGGCTTCCTCGACGGTTTCGAGGATGCGCTTCTTCGGCACTTGGCGGAAAAAGCTTTGCGCGGTCGGCTGCCACCATTGCTTCATGTCGAGACCGAGCGCGAGCGCCAGCCGGTCGGCGTGACCAAGGCGGTCGGTGTCGGCTCGCTCGTGGCGCTTCCTTACTGCATTGATCGAGCAACCGGCGCAGTAGGCGAGAAGATCGAGCCGCGTCGGCGCGTTCTGGGCAAGCAACCAATCCCACAGCGCGTCGGCGTTGTTTGGTATTTGACGCAGCCAGAACTGGTGCTGCTCGGCCAGCTTCTTCCCGGCAGGACTGGCTTCGATGCCCTTGGCACTGGCTTGTAGCGAGATGCTGTCCAGCGTGAGCGCAAGGCAGCCTTCCGTTTCGTGTGGGAAAAAGAGCGGCAAAGCCAGCGCATGCACGACCGCCGCAAGAGCAACATCGGCATTACCCGCCAGAACGGTGCGCAGGGCGGCGGTGCGATGAGCGGTCAAGTCCTCGACAAGACGGTCGGAGAGAGACGGAACCCCGTTGATCGCACCTACCTTATGTCCGTTAGGTCCGTGATCGCCCTCGGCCTTCCGATCTTCCGGTTTCACGAGTCCGCGCTCTACCGCGAGGCGACCAGCATAACCGATACCGACCATAGCCCCTGCTATCGCCACATCTTCGGGTCTCCAGCGGATTTCGCCGTCAGAAAGCGCGTCGATCTTGTCGGAAAGTTCTTCGATCTCGCCGACAACGCCTTCTTCCTCGCCTTGGGAGTATTCCTCCATCAGCGCGTCATAGCGCTCGGTAAGCGCGTCAATCTCGGTCTGCTGCGCTTCGGTAAGCGCCTCCTGCTCGGGATAAATCCGACCAAGCCCGCGCAGTTTCTCGTGGTCAATGGTCGGCACGATGATGACCCATTTCCAGCCTTCGGCGCGGATGGCTTCGGCCTCGCGTTCGAGCTTTTCGGTCACCAGCCGGTCGAGAATGTCCGGGTCGGTGAGATAGCCCTCATGCTCGGGCTGAAACAGATCGCGCAAGACATGTCCGCCCGCCTTCTTGTAGGCCTTGAGTCCGACGAATTCGACGCGTCGATCGTCGGCTTCGACATTCGACACCATCAAATGGCTGCGGATCGTGTGCGGGTCATGGTTCCACTGCGGCAGCGCGGCCCATACCTGCTCTTGCGCCGCGTGGTCATCGCTCACCGTGAAGGCCATCAACTGGTCGAGGTCGAGCTTACCGTTCCGGTAGGCCTCTATGAGGCGCGGACTGACATTGCCGAGCTTGAGCCGCCGCTTGACGGTCATGGGGCTGCATCCGAAGCGCGCGGCAATCTCCTGTGGCCCCTTGCCTTGGTCGGCCAACGCCTTGAAGGCCTCATATTCGTCGGCAGGGTGCATCTGCACCCGGATCGTATTCTCGGCGAGGCTGATCTCGGTCGCATCTTCGCCATCGATGACGTGACAGGCGATTTCCTCGGTCTTGGCGATAGCTTTGGACTTGGCGAGGCGCTGCAACGCCGCGAGGCGGCGACCGCCCGCAACGACCTCGTACTTGCCTTTTTCACCGGGCCGCACTTGCAGATTTTGTAAAAGCCCGTGCGCCTTGATGCTGGCAGCAAGTTCCTCGATGCCGGTCAGAGCATCGGTCTTTCGGGCATTGGCGGGTGAGGGAACGAGCTTGTTGAGGGGGATCATTTCGATAGTCATGTGCGGTCTCCATTTTTAGGGTTGAGGTGCAGCTGCTGCTGCACCTCTGCCCGTCGGCGAGACCGGGGTAGCAAGCGGCAACGCGGCTTCTCGGGAGACCGACAAAAAGCAAGGCCGTCTGCGCCCCAGCGCAACGGCCTCTGTCTTTTTTCGGCGGAAGCCACTTGCCGCGCGCGAGGGCGGAGCCCTTAGCAATTTCCAAATTGAATAGAACGGGAATGTCTTCAGTAATGTCGATGCAGCGACGCCATTATTACGCCGAAGAGCATGATAACGATGAACGCGGCTAAGCCGATCCATGTACAGATCTCGTACGCCGATGCGCCGCCGGAAGCACGTAAGGGAATAACCGCGGCCTCGATTTGCGGCTTTGGTTTGGGTTCTGGGGCTGGCTCCGGTTCAAGCGCCAACAGCACCTCGGCAAGCTTCTCAATGCGCTCAGCAAGCGTCGGCGGGGGCGGATGATCGGGATGCGGGTCGAAAAAGCCCTCGAACCAATTCGAGCCGAAGTAGTTCACGCGGCGCACCGGTAGCGCGTGCTCGCCCGGAACGAGCACGAGAACGACACCGGGATGACCCGGATGATTGACATCGTCGATGCGGGCTAAAAAACGCCCAATCTCGTCCGGGTTAAGAAGTAGCCGCTTGTGAACCGCTTCGCCCCACCCTTCAGTGGTCGAGTGCGACTCCGAGACCGATCGGGACGTGGATGAAGACTCCGAAACCGATTGCGAGCTCGATGTCGATTTCGAAACAGACCAACCCTGGGAGTTGGATACGCCACGCGACGAGCTATTGCCGGACTGGTAAGCGCGGCTCTTTGGGTAGAATCCGAGAAGCCCGCCATAGGTTGTGGATTTTCCATCCGACGTGCCGGTCGTGTCGCTCGTTGACACGCCGGTTGTCTCACCGTCGGTGACCGAGGAGCTGTCTCCCGTCGTCACGGATGTCGATCGGCCTTCGGTCGTCGTCGCCGATGTCGAATCCGATTGCGATCCCGAACGGCTCTGCCGGACCACCTCGCGCTCGCCAAGCTGTTGGGCGAGGTAGCTTCGCGTGAAATTATCGTCAATCTGGAAAAACAGGCGCAGCCCGGCGTTGCCGATAAATGTCTCCCAGCTGTCGCCATAGATTTCTTTAAGCTGCGGCAGATTCTGCAAAACGAAGAAGAATTTGACGCCGAAACCCGCGGCCTGCGCCGCAGCGTGCTCGACCGCTTCCATCCGCTGCAGCCCGGCGAATTCGTCGAGCAGAAAGAGTGTCGGGTGTCCGGTCGCGGGACGACCCTTGATCTGCTCCATGGTGCCGACCGCGAGGCTGATCATCATGCGCAGCCAGCGGTAGTGCGTAGCCATGTATCTCTGCGGCAGAGTCAAATAGAGGGTCAGGCCCTGCGGGTCCGTCTTAATGCCGGCCAGATTAAAATCCGACGTTTCCAGCAGCCGCTGCATAGGTGGGCCATCGATGAATTCCGTCGCCGTGGTCGCGACTTTGAGAATGCCCGAGCGAGTGCGCTCGTGCATGTCGAGCATCTGCTCGGCCTCGCCGGCGATAAGGCCGTTGAAGGCCTCGTTCCGTTTCATGCCGTGCCATAGCAGCGTAAATCCCGACGGTATCTTTTCCTGATTAGCCTTGCGGGCACGCTCCACCGTGATCCAGTCGCCTTGGCGCAGAAGGCGCCATACCGAGACGAGGTTGCGCCGCCCATCGAAGTTGCGTGCCGTCAGGACATGCAGGATGAGGGCTTTGATGAGGTTGCGTGCCGCCTGCTCCCAGAACGGATCGTGGCGGTTCTCGATGACGACGAGTGCCGCTGCAATGCGGCCCGCGTCATCGACCGCAAAATCGCTTGCGGGATCGATCGCGTCGAGCGGGTTGTAACGGGCCTTCAGCGAGGCATCGAGCTGCACTTCCCCGAACGGGTCGAGGATCCGCACTGTCTGTTCGAGCCCATATGCGTATGCGGAGCCCGCCCCTCGCCGGCGCGCGGTGACCGCGGCGTTCTCGCCTTTGGGATCAATGACGACGGCGGAGCCCGGCCAAAAACAGAGGTTGGGGATGATGACCCCCGTGCCCTTGCCGCCGCGTGTGCCGCTGACGAGAAGCACGTGCCGGTCGTCGCGATAGCCGAGCGGCAGCGGTTCGGGCTCGAAGGTCTCGCCGATCCATATTTGGCCGTTCGCTCGGCCTTCCCACATGGCGTCGTTGTTGCGGGTGAAGAGCTGATCGTCGAAGGCGAATTTATTGAATACCTGATCGGCCGGTATCCATTGCGCCGTGCCAAGGGGCGTATTCGCCGCAGCGCCTGGTGCCGCGTGCTCCACGAGATTGCCGTTTGCCATTCGCGAAGGAACCTACGTTGCGGCGCTGAGCCTAGGGACCGGAGGGTTCGTGTACTTGCATCTGCGCTAGTTCCTGCTGTTGGCTCTGAACAGCCTCTGTGGTTCGCGCGGCATCGAGAAGCTCGTGGTCTTCGCTCGTCAAATCATGGGCTGCAGCTCCGTACTCCTGCGCGGCCCGTTCACGGCGGATTTCGTCGCTGTGCTGAAGCCACTCTATGGCCGAAGCCTGCTGCTCGACCATGCCGCCGCGGTCCGTCCACTGCTCGGGAGCAACATGGTCCTCCAGCGGTACGGCTTCCGGTGTCGCCGCAAGCTCCGCCCGATGTTCGGCTTCTCCGTGTGCCAGCGCGCGATCAATGTCGGCTTGAGCGTCCGTCTGGGGGCTCTCCGGCACGATGTCCCGCTCGGGGCCCATATTTCCCTCGCGCAGTTGGGTCAGCTCCTGATCGAGCGCAATACGCCTCTCTTCGGCGTTGTCTATCGAGCGCGCGATCGTGGCGGGGTCGGGTGTCGGTTCTTGCGCAGGTTGACCGGGCGATGCCGTGTCCAGTTCCGCCGCTATCTGCTCGTGTGTTTCATTCAGCGCTTCGTAGGCGTTGGCTCCGCGCATGACGCGTCTCGATCGCTATTCGCGTTAAAGTTATTTTGAATGTGTTTTCTTCGGTGTTGCTACTGAAATCTGAGCGACAACCGCGCCCAGCCATCGACACTAGAACTGAGACTGTGTTCGCGTGCGTTCGACACCCTGTAGCCGGCCTTGCAGCGCATTCTGATCGCAAGCCAGTGATTTGAGGTGACGGCCAAGAGTGGTCCCGTAGCGGTCGATTAGTTCGACAGTGCGACCGAGTTCTCGGGTTAATACGTCCACGCGGTCCTCCAGCTGCGCGATGCGGTCCTGCAAACGGGCGATCTCGTCCATAGGTTGGCTCTCGAAGGTATTCATCGGCGAGAGCAAATGGCTTTATCTCAAGCGGCGTGAGATGTCGCGTTCAAGCTGGGTAGGGACGCTTGCGTGGCAGCGCCCGGAGTTCGCCGCGACGATCGGGCCGGGTTGCTCGCCGCCGCGGGGCTGGCCCGGCCCCCGGCGGCTTATCGCGATCGTCCCCATCCGCGGTCGAGTTGGCGGTCTTGCTCCTGCCGCTGCTCCGTGGCGCGAGCCTCACGCAAGACGGCACGCGCCTCGGCATCAAGTCCGGCGTAGCGACCGCCGCCCTCACCGGATCGGCGCGGCGGCTCTTTTTGGGGCAGCCGCTCGTTGAAATCCGGCACGAATTGCGAGGCAGCCCGGCAATCGTCAACCCGCGCCATCTGCCGGGCAAGCTGCCCAAGATCGCGCGCCGTTTCGGTCGCGGCGAAGAGCGCGACATCCGTGCGGTGTCGCGTCAGCGCCACATAGGCCGACTGCGCCCGCCAGTGCTCGCTGTGATAGAGATAGGTGCAATCGAGGGTGCTGCCTTGCCCCTTATAAATTGTCCCGGCATAGCCGTGGCGCAGCTGATCGAATTCCCCCGCCTCGTAATCCTTGCCGACCGCGAAGGACAGCAAGCGCGAGGCCGCGCCCGGTCTCGGATCGAGGGCAACGGTTACCTGATCGCCATCGATGGCACGGATGGTTCCCGCCATCCCGTTGACCAATCCGGCGTCGCGATCCCGACGGTGCCGCGCGCTCCCGGTAAACTGCACCCGGTCGCCGACCGCAAAAGCGACGCTGCCATCGGCGACCTCAAGCATATGATCGCCGCCAAGCGCTCCCTGGTCTTTTCGCACGGCGCGTAAGGCCGCGTTGAGCTTGCCGACATCGGCATTGGTGTAGGCAAAAACGAAGCGGTCCTTGCTCGGATCGGTCGCGCTGTCACGGCCCCATCGCTCTACAAGCGCCTCGAACGCTTCTTCCTGCCGCCCGGACCAGTGGACATCACCCCGACCCGAAAAAATCGACAGCGCCTGAAGATACTCGCGCCGATGCATCAGGTTGAAGGCGCGCTGCTGCGCGTCATCGGATACCCGGACAACCGTATGAAGCTCGGCGGCGCCATGCCGTTCCCGTAGCGCCCCGAACAAGCCGCCACGCTCGATGCTCGCCAACTGGCGGTCATCGCCGGCGAGGATCACTTTGGCGCCGCTGGATGAGGCAGCGTCGATGACATCGGCGAGATGGCGGCTCGACAGCATCGCCGCTTCATCGACGACAAGGACGGTCTGGCCGTTCCACCGGCTTGTGCCGTTCCGCAAGGCATTCAATTCGGAGGCGATCGTCGCCGCGTTGCGGAAGCCGTCGCGCCGCATTCCCTGCACGACGATGTTGGTCCAGGCCATGCCGATCACGCGGTGGCCAGCGTCCTCATAAGCCTCCCGCACCGCCTGCAAGGTCGTGCTTTTGCCGGTGCCGGCTTCGCCGGCGATGAGCGCGAGCCCTTCCGCTGCCGTAGCATGCCGCAGCGCGGCGCGCTGCTCGTCATTGAGCCGCGGGTGCCGCGCAAGCACCGGGGCGAGTGCCGTCTCATCCAACCGATGGCGCCCATCGTCGGCAAGCGTTCCGGCCCTTTCGAGAACCCGTTGCTCGTCGGCGAGCACGCTTTTCGTCGTGTAGCGAGAGATTGGAGCCTCCATCGTTTCACGAAGCCCGACAACATCGGGCAGCGCCAGAATGCGATCCGTCAGCGCGGTGCGCTCCGACGGGTCGAGGATCACCTTCGTCAGCAGCCGGTTAAGATCGGCGCGGCTGAACGTCGCCCGCTGTTCGGTCAGCCGATCGAGTATGCGGGGCGGGTTATAGCTGCGGATCGCCGCGCGGAGCTCGCGTTCTTCCTCGCGGCGGGCACGTTCGGCGGCGAGGTCGATGATCTGCGCCGACACCGCTTCGCGCTCGTGCGCGAGCCGCTCGCGCTCGGCATTACGCTCTTTGGCGGCGCGATTGCGGTCGCCTAGATCGGTCGCCTCCCCTTTGCGCTCCAAGCCGGACGCGATGGGGCCCAGATGGACGGTAGCCTCGCGGTCGCGCCCCTGATCGATAAAGCTGCGGCAATCGATGCGCAGGTCGAGTCCTGCCGCTTCGAGCACGCGGTTGCCGATGCGCTCCCATATCTGGCGGATTGCCTCGATCTCGGGCGAACCGTTACGAAAGCCGTCGAGCTCGCGCGTCTTGGTGCCGAAGCCACCCGGACCGAAGCGGCGGGTCGTCATCAAAAGATGCGCGTGAAAGTTCCGCTCGTCGCTCTGGCGGTCCGGCGCATGCAGCGCGAAATCGACCGCCACACCATAGCGTGCAACGAGATCAGCGGCGAATTGACGCACTGCGGCTAAGCGTTGCTCGTGACTCAACTCATGCGGAAGCGCGAGAATGATGTCGCGGCCGACCGTAGCTGTCTGCCAGCGCGTTGATTTGTCCTCGGCGCGCTCCGCCGCGTTCCACAATTCGGAGCGGTCCAGCGCCCATTCCGGCGCACCAAAGGGCAGCATAATTTCGCTGTGAAGGACCCCGCGCTTGGCGGTGAAATCCCAAACGACGCCAAGCCGGTCATCGGCGATATTTTGCGCCGCGCGGTAGGCGGCAGCCGCCACGACGCTACGGCCGTGGCTTCTGGATACCGTTTTTACCTGCAGCGAATAAATCGCCATGCGGTATCTCCGGTCCGCAGGGCGAAGCGCGGAAATTCTTTTTCGCGCCTGCTGAAGCACGGCATCGGCCGTGCCCGCACCTGCATTACGACAGTAATGCCTAAGTGCCCTTCGCAAATCTGCTCGGGATGGTTCTGCAACCTCCACACAATCGTACTCGGTTGCATTCGCGCCTCCGGCCATGACATAACCACGGCCGGTTTTGGCGATTTACGAGGGGCTCCTATGCCTCGCAAATCCACAACCGATCGGCTGCAAACGCTTCGTCAGAAGCGCGATCAGCTCGATTCTAAACTAAGACTACTCGAAGCGCGGCAAAAGCAAGCCGAGCGTAAGGCCGACACTCGCCGCAAGGTCATCGCGGGGGCCCTCGCGCTGGAGCATTTCGGCGCCAATCCCGACAGCGAATTCGCGCGCGTCTTGATGCGCCTGCTCGACGAATACGTCGTCCGGCCGCATGACCGCGTCCTCTTTTCCTGCCTTGGCGCGCCCGATCCCGAGCCCACCGAGGCGCTGATCGAAGCGACATTCGCCGCGGCCGCGCGCGAAACGGGCGGCGATCAATCGCCACCCGCGTAAAGCCGCTCGGCTGCCCTGCGTGCGAAAAGAGGCGGCCCTTCCGGGCCGCCTCGCCGCGTATTACGCAGTTTTCGCCTTGGGCTTCATGCGCGTCCAGACGAGGATGAACGCGTTGTCGCCGTTCTTCGATGCCATCACGGCACAGTTGAACGGCTTGCCGAGCGCCGGATCGTCGAGACGAACCGAGAGATAGTTCTGACCCTCCTTGCTGCGCTTTTTCCAGGCCGCGCCGAACTCGACATCGCCGCCCTTGCCCGGGCTTACCACCCGGTATTCGGGGACGTCTTCGCCCGTTGCCTGGCTCGGCTGGAACACCAGCTTGCGGGTTCCGACGCTGAGCGTCGCGAGCTCGCCGGCGTAGGTGTCGGCTTTTTGGTCGTATGTGAGGTTGCCGATAATCATGGTCTGCTCCTTTGGCTTGTTTGAAGGCCGCGGTATGAGGCCTCGATGGCGACCGGAGACGGCCCGAGGCTCCGGCCGCAGAGGGGCGAGACGCGGAGGGGGATCACCCGGCTTGGCAGGGCGCGCAGCGACCGAAAGCCGGGGACACCGCGGCGAGGGCAAAGCCCTTGCCCCGGCGCGCCGGAGTGGGCCGTAGGGAGCCTCGCAAATCGAGGTCCTCCTGCCGGGGGCGGCGAAAGGGCGACCATATCGGCATTGTTCTCACACGACCGTATGCCGCTCCGGCCGGTGTGTTGCTGCGGCAGCGTCCCACGCGGTTTCACCGATAGGCTACCGGCGAACGGCCCCCCATTGGGGATGACGCGCATCCGGGCGAGCGCTGGCTAGGCGCGGCAATAAAAGCGTCATGCGAGTCCGGCCTATTCGTGTTCGAAACCGCGCGCCCCGGCCGTCGGCGTTCTAGCCGGGATGGCTGCCGGCGGCTTTCGGGTGGGGCATTCCCGGCGTAGCGAGCGGTGGCAATGGCATCTCGTCGCGGAGCAGCGACGCGTGAATGCCCGAAAGGCTGCTGACCGCGCGCAGCGGCGGGTCGATCACGCCGCGAACGCTTTGCTGACGCCCGGTGATGAAGTACTTGCGCCGGGCGCGGTAGTCCTCCAGCGCCGCGATACGCTCGGCTCCGGGCTTGGCGTCCCGCACCCACTGACGCGAAAGCGTCAGTTCGCCTTGGCAGATTTTCCGGAACGCAGCGTATTCGCCGCCGCGCTCATAAGCGGCTCGAATATATGCCACCGGCACACCATTGATTGTCTCGGCGACCGGGTTGTAGATCGCGATCCTCAATTCGTGCGCGCGCAGGACACGATTTTCGTCGGCGCCGCAGGCGGCGGTTGCCGCGTGCTTGAAGGCGGCTTTGACGAACTCGCGAGAGATGAAAGCCCAAACCGCAAACTCCGCCCCGACAATTCCTATCAAGTCGCCGGGATAGGCTCCCCGAAAATATTTTCTCAGATTTCGACGCGCTACATTCCGCCCGATGACGGTGTCATCGAGCCTGACGCCCCCTGTTCGCTCGGCCTGATCCTTTGATAGCTCCCAATTCGTTCGCGTGAAGATCGGCGCGAGTAATCCTCTGATGCCATCGCTCGGCCCGGAGTAGAGGACGATCAGTCCGGAGTGCCGATAGGCCTTCGGCCCCAGTCGTTTGATGATTTTTGCAAGCAGGTCGCAATACTGCTCTGCGTTGAGGCCGCGTTTCGCCATAGCCGAAAATGGAAATGACGACTAAAGCGCGATGACGTGCGGCCGTGGCTTTCCGCTGCCGTTATCTTTCGTCACCTCAGCCGTCAGCGCCCGGATCACAGCCGGCCGCGGCGGTCCGGCTTTCGGATCATAGTCAAGACGTTCCGAGTTTGGGCGAGGCTCGTCTTCGTTATAAGAGAGCAGCTTTCGGGCCGTGCTGACGAATGCCCGATTCACCGGTGCGATAGGCGTGCCCTCTAGCCGGACGGCATAGAGTTCGCTCGTCTCGCCTTCGGCCGGGCCGACAGCGTAAATCAGGGTGTTCGCCACATAGTCATGCGGCGGATAAGCCAAGCCGGCCCCGACGGCTACCAGTTCTTCTTGCTCTTGATCGGACACGGATCGTTCGCTCTGGTTCAAATAATCGAGTGCTGGCATCGGCGCTTCGGGTGTTCTAAAATCGAGTAATAGCATAGCGTCCCCCTTTATGTTTTTCAAAAATAGTTTCATTAAATGTTAACCATAACGGCTCGGCTTAATTCTGTGCCGATCCGCTCTATGCGGGCTCAAATTACCAGAAATATCAACGCCGCCGAAGCGACGTTTTACTTTTTACCTTGCTGGGTATGAACTTGCTCAATCGAGGTAAGACTATAGTTAGAGAAGAATTAAAGTGGGCCTCGTGCCGCCAGAATTTGTCGGATGCCGCCGCCTAGGCGGCGGCATCCAGAGCCGATTTACCCGGCTGCAAGCCGTGCAAGAAATCGGCGGCGCGCTGCGCATGTGCGGCGGCGGTGAACACGGCGCGCTTGTCGTTCGCCAGCACTTCGAGCCACGACGCGACATAGGCCGCGTGATCCTCGCGCGTCTCCGGAGTGATGCCGAGATCGGCGCAAAGAAAGGCCGCACCCATCTCGGCGACGAGTTCCTCGGCGGCGTATCCGGCATCGCCCCACCGCTTGCGCCCGAATTCGCGGTTGAGGCGGGTTTGGTGCCGCGTCCAGTGCGTCAACTCATGCAGCAAGGTCGCGTAGTAGCTTTCGGCATCGCGGAAGCATTCGAGGCGCGGCATCTGCACATGATCGCTGCCGATGGCGTAATAGGCGCGGTCGCCACCATGCCGGATCGCAGCACCGGTATGGGCGGCGAAAGTCTCGGCGGCATCGATCCGCTCCACATCCGGTTTCGGCGGTGCGGCGACCGCGTAGAAATGCGGCGGCAAATCCTCGATCTGCTCGCAGTTGAAGACGGTGTATCCCTTCATGAAGGGGATTTGCCGCAGGGATTCCTCGCCATCGTCGCTGGTCTCGGTGCGGGTGATCTTGTCGGCATAGACGACGAGCGAGCCATGCTCGCCTTTGCGCACATGGCCACCCAATTCGAGCGCTTGCCGGAAGGTCATCCAGATCGGGCAGGAATAGCCTTTCAGGTCGGCCTCGCCCCAAAGCATCAGGACGTTGATTCCCTTGTAGGGCTGGCCGTTGGCGCGTAGCGGGCGGGTGATGCGACCGGCGGCATGCTCGGCGTTCCACGGCTTCAGCCACGGGCGGACGCCGCCGTCGAGGTCGGCGATGATTTTGGCGGTGACGCGCGCGTAAAGATCGCCGCGTGGTGCGTTCGCACTCATGACCGGCCCTCCCGTTCGGGATTGCCGAATAAGGACGGCTCCATATAGCGCCCCGCCGCCGTTCGGTCGGCGGGCGGTCGCCGGTCGTCTTTCAATTGGAAGAGAGGCGGCTGCTCGCTCTTGGCGTTCGCCGCGAGTTGCTCGCGCCGCAGCTGTAGCAGGTCGCGCCACAAATGGGGCTTGCCGTCGATCTCGATGAAGCGGGGAGCACGCATGGTCAGTGCTCACCCGGCAGATAAATCGTGTTATCGGCAAACCACAGCGTGATATGCGGGACGGGGAAGTCGGTGTAGTCGAGCCGCTTTTCCAACACGGTGTTGCCGTTGCCGTCTTCGCAGGTGAGCCGCGCCGTGCAGTCGGCATTGACCGAAACTCTCCAGACCTGAAACTCCTCGGCGGCGACGCGGCGGTCGCCACGCTGCGCCAGCGCGATTTCGTCGAGCAGCCAGTAGGCCCCGCCTTCCTCGGCGACGTATTTCGCGCCGTCGGTGTACAGCACATTCCGCACGAGGGGGTGCCGATACCAGTGTTCACTGCCGGTGAATTGCCGCAAGTCGGCTTCACTTAATTTTGCCTCGCTCATGGTCTTTCCTTTCTTGGGCTAGAGGTGCGCAGCCGCTGCTGCTGCACCTCTGCCCGTCGGCGAGACCGGGGGTAGCAAGGGGATGGGCGGCGGCCGCGAGGGGGATCACCCGCCCAAGGGGCCGCGCCAACTGGCGCGGGTCTGCACGGCGCCGCTTCAGCGGCGGCGGAAGACCGGGGATACGCGGCCTGCCGGTGCGGCGCGGCGCACTTCACCCTTCCCCGCGCGAGGGCCGGAGGCCCTTAGATCAATGAAACAAAGCTGGCGCACAATCTGTGCGCCTCATCCACATGCGCGCGGGATCGTCACCGAATGGCCGAGACCCGCAAGGGGCTCGGGAAGACAGCCGCCTCGGCGGCTGGCGCGTAGAGCCCGGCCCGTAGGGGCGCGCACTCAACGCGAATTTATGCCGCTGCGATTGACCTTTTCTCTACTATCGCCAAATGTTCAAAAAAATGCTGGGCCGATGAACAGTAGGGGTTTTACATCTATAGGAAGACGATGAGCAAAAGTCGTTCCTTTTCCATATACCTCCTTAAGGAGGGCTTCGATCAAGCTAATGCATTGCGCGAGGATCACGTGCTTGCCGCCGATCATGTTGCGCGAGCACTGCCTGAAGCGGCTACGCTCTATATATTGGACAGCGCGCCGCGACCGCCGTGGTGGAAAGGCTACTTCGATATCCAAGGGAATCTGACTCAGGTTTACAAAGGCGCCCTCGTCTTCTTGCCAGCCGGGGACCGCTGCTTCGCGTTGTCGTTCGGACACGTCGCGCACAACCTGCGAGAGTCGAGCTATGAATACGACTTCGGACTCCGCGTGACGCTGAACAGCGTCGATCCGCGCAAATTGAAAAGCACCGATACCCTCGATCCCGGTCCGGCGAAGCGTCAGCGCACGCAGCTCCCGATCGAATCCGAGCTGACGTTCTTCGACTTCGACCGGGACAGCACAATTCTGCGCAGCCTGACCGGCAAGGTGCGGGACGAGCAAAGTGATCTGTTCCGGCATGCAACCGGCAGCAGCAATCTGCGGATTAGCACCGATATGGCCGCGGACGGGCTACCGGCATTGTGCGAAAAGCTGCTCGGCCTCTATCAAAGTGAGGCCTATAAAACGTCATTCCCCGAGGTGCAGAACATCAGCCCGGTTCGCGATCCAGCGCGGATCGATGCGCTGAATGAAAAGCTTCTTGAAGCCCTCCGGGCCCGAAACCTGGACCTGAACATCACCGTTCCCGAGATCATAAACTACAGCGACAATCTCTATGTGACGTTCTCCGGCGAAGGTCTCAGCCTCATCTATGACGATGTTTATATCGGCCGGTACTTCGAATACCTCGATTCCCACGGTGTCGACCTAACAAAAATCGACATTGAAGGATTGCGCCGACATGCGCTCGTACTGACCGATGAAGATGGCGTCGCGCGCGACCGCTACAGCATCTACAAAAGTCTGGTTTTCGATACGGCGCTTGAGACTGCGGAAGGAGAGACCTTTCACCTCTCGGAAGGGAATTGGTATCGAATCGACAACCAGTACATCGCGCGTTTGCGCGCTTACCTTGATCCGCTTTGCGGCGAGAGCGATCTGCCGCCATACAA